>Ga0315298_1005844_pt1 | contig 17144 bp, 15 predicted proteins | sample WHS_1_MG_FD_203077 | JGI IMG/M metagenome (GOLD analysis project Ga0315298, IMG submission 203077) | Extremophilic microbial mat communities from Washburn Hot Springs, YNP, Wyoming, USA - WHS_1_MG | ecosystem: Environmental > Aquatic > Thermal springs > Hot (42-90C) | place: USA: Wyoming...
GAATGCCTATAACAGATGTACTATTGAGGAGTTTTAAGCCTAAAAGTAATCATCCAAGTGGGGGTTTCTTCGGACCAAAAGCCTGTGGAGAGAATTTTAGAAGACTTTTAGAGGTGCATCCTGTATATATAGACCCTGTAAGTTCTCTTGCTGGTGGGTATATGGTTAACTTTATGTCTTACAGAAAGCCACACTGGAATCCAGATCTTGATTATTCTCATCTTCATAAAGAGCAAGAACTGTATCAACTTGTTCCAGGGATTGGGGCAACTCAACATTTCTGTCAGGATATGGAGATAGGACTTAAACTTGGTTGGAAAGGTATTCTGGATAAGATTAGATATTATAGAGGGTTAAATGGGATAGGCTCAACTGAGTTTTATGATGGACTAGAAGATGTAGTAATTGGAATTCAAAACTGGATAAGACGAGCATCTGAAGAGGCATATCGTCTAAGTGAAAGAGAGAAAGATCTAGAGATAAAAAAGAATCTATTAGAAATAGCAAAGATAAACGAAAGATTAGTAAATGATCCGCCTAGCACATTCAGGGAGGCTTGTCAGTGGACTCTCTGGTATCTAATAACTGCCCGTATGTACAATGGAAGTGGTTCATTGGGAAGGCTTGATGTAATGCTCTATCCATTCTATAAGAAAGATATAGAAGAAGGAACCTTAACCGATGGAGAAGCTATATTCCATATAGCCTGCCTTTTACTAAGAGATACTGCATATATACAGCTTGGAGGATACGATAGAGATGGAAATGATGTGACAAATCCTCTCTCTTATCTAATACTTGAGGCAGCTCATAGATTAAAGATTCCTGCTAATATAGGTGTCTGTGTTGGGAGTGAAGTAGATAAAGGTCTTTTATATAAAGGGGTAGAGATTCTACTTAAAGATAAAACAGGAATACCTAAGTTTTTAGGTGCAGATAGTGTAGTAGAAGGTTTTGCTAAGAATGGATACCCTGTTGAACTTGCTAGAGAAAGGGCATATGCGGGATGTCACTGGTATGGTATCCCAGGGAGAGAATACACTCTGATGGATTGTGTAAAGATCAACTTTGCCGTAATATTCGATGTTGCCCTGAGAGAGATGATGAAAGAGTCAGGTAATACACCCAGTACTGAAGAATTATGGGATCGATTTACAAAACATATGAGAATTGCTATAGATACCATTGCCAAAGGCTTAGACTTTCATCTAGAATATATGCATAAGGTCTTCCCAGAATTAGTCCTGGACCTGTGTTCTTATGGCCCTATCGAAAAGGGTTTAGATGCATCGCATGGTGGAGTAGAGTTTTACAATATGTGTATAGATGGAGCAGGACTAGCTACAGTTGCTGATTCTTTTGCTGCGATAGAACAGAGAATTGAAAGAGAAGGAAGGTTAACTTGGCAGGAATTAATGTATTATTTAGACAATAATTGGGCAGGACTTGATGGGGAAAAGGTCAGATTGTTGATGAGAAATACACCTCGTTATGGCAATGGTGGTTCTCTAGCAGATGGGTATGCAGTAAGAATATCTAAAGCGTTTACTGAGATGGTAAAAGAAAAACCAACCCCTAATGGATTTAATATGATTCCAGGTCTATTCTCTTGGGCAAATACTATACCTATGGGGAAAAATCTAGGAGCTACCCCTAACGGACGCTATGCAGGATCCCCTATATCACATGGGGCTAATCCTGACCCAGGCTTTAGGGAAGATGGAGCGGCAACTGCGATGGCTATAGCTATTGCAAATGTGCAGCCTGGCTATGGTAATACCGCCCCTATGCAGATTGAAATCGACCCTCTTATCTCAGATGAGAGGGAGGCTATAGGGAATATAGCTACTCTTATAAAAACTCACTTTGATTTAGGTGGAACTATGGTTAATATAAATGTAATGGATGCAGAGAAGGTCCTAGAGGCGCATAAGGACCCAAGCAAATATCCAGATTTGGTAGTAAGAGTTACTGGATTTAGCGCCTACTTTAGTAGCCTCTCTCCAGAATTTCGCCAGCTAGTAGTAGACAGAATCATTGCCGATAGATAGCAGGGGTTCGATTTATCGAACCCCTGCTAAAAACATCAACAGATGGATTTTTATGAGGTTATCGGAAACTCTACTGCTCTCTTTTCTCTAGAAGAAATAGTGCTAGCCTCTATAAGCTCTGTAAGGTTTCGCCCATCTTCAATAGTTATATGTGTTGAGGAGCCTTTAATAATTGCATCTAACCATTGTCTCATTGGGCTAGGAATAGGTTCCGGAAGTTTAGTAGGAGTTACCCAGCTATCTATTCCATAAGGAGATAATTTTGTACTAGTAATACTAATTTTTTGATTTACAGAGTTTACTACAAGTGAACCTTCTGTACCATAGAGCTCTACAGGATTACTACCTGTACGATGCACCCAAGAGACATCAAGAATACCTAGGGCTTTATTCTTAAACTCTACCAGAGCAACAGAATTGTCATCTACCTCATAATTCCCAAAGAAATTTGTAAGTTTTGCTGTGACACTCTTAGGCCTGCCCAAAAACCATAAAGCAAGGTCCAAGGTGTGACAGCCAAGGTCTATGAAAGCTCCTCCACCTGCTCGAACTGGGTCTCGAAACCAGTTCCCTGGCTTCCACCAGTAATCAAGGGCTGCTGAATGGGCAACACGTAATCTGGCTAGCGTTATATCACCAATAAGCTTCTCTTCTATAACCTTTTTGGCAAATAAATATTCAGGTCTACATCTACTAGGAAGAGAGATCATAAACTTAATTCCGGAAGACTTAACTGCTTCTACTATCTTATCTGCCTCTTTAACTGTGATTGCTAATGCCTTTTCAGTAAAGACGTGTTTTTTGGCTTGACAACTAGCAATAATAACTTCAGGATGCATAGATGTAGGGGTATTCACCACCACGGCATCTACTTCTGGCATGCTTAAAACTCTATCTAAATTTGGTTCAAATGGAACTCCAAACTTATTGGCGGCTTCTTGTCCCCGTTCTTTATCCTCATCCCAAATAGCTATTAACTTTGCATCGGGTTGCTCAAGCACCTGCCTTGCATAACCTTCAGCATGTACATGAGCAAAGCTTAACATAGCAATGCCAACCATAGGATAACCTCCTCGTTATATAAGATTAATAGCCTTGCCATTATCAGAAGATTTATATATTAGTTCCAAAATACGTGTTACTTGTGCTGCTTCTTCAGCTTTCACTAAGGGCTCTTTATTATTAATTAGACAATCTACCCAATAGGCAATCTCCCTGTCATAGAGACTATCTCTTTTCTGGGTTGGAACTGGAGAAAGATTTATGAGTCTATTGTGAGACTGAGTATTGATCTTTGCAGAACCTTCGGAGATGCTTGCCCCACCTTTTGTTCCACAAAGAATAATAGGTTGTGGGTCTTCAAGGTTTAAAGCCCAAGAGGCTTTTACTAAAACTGTAGCACCACTTTCTAACCTAACTAAGCCAAAAGCAGAATCCTCTACTTCAAATCTTTCTGGATCCCAGGGTCCCCACATATTATATCCACCTAATGGAGCTAGCTTCTTATATGCTACCCCAAGAACAGAGACAGGCTTAGAGTAATCTCCCATAAGCCAGAGTGTAAGGTCAAGGACATGGGTTCCTATATCGATCAAAGGACCTCCACCCTGTAGGTCTTTTGATAAAAACACCCCCCAGGTAGGAACACCACGTCTACGGATTGCAGCTGCTTCAGAATAGTAGATCTCTCCTAGTTCTCCAGAGACTATCATCTCTTTTAATAACTGAGCATCATCAGAGAATCGAGACTGATAACCAACACTAAGCTTTAGCCCTGTTTTCTTTGCTATCTTAACCATCTCGTCAGCCTCTTCAGCAGTTATAGCCATAGGCTTCTCACAGAATACATGTTTTCCAGCCTTTAAGGCTGCTATTGCTATTGGGGCATGAAGCTTATTAGGGGTACAGACACTTACTGCATCCAAATCTTTCATCTCTAACATCTCATGGTAATCTGTAAAGACCTTAGCCTTTGGGACACCATACTGCTCCGCACCTTTTTGTGCCCTTTCTGATATTATGTCGCAAAAGGCTACCATCTCGACTAGATCAGGTAATTTGGCATAACCTGGCATATGTGCACCATTTGCAATTCCGCCAACACCTATGATTCCTACTCTTAATTTTCTCTTCCTTGCCATTGTAAAACCTCCTTCTTAAAATAGAATTTGATTCAATAGTTAAGATTTTAGCACTTATAAAGGACTTTGAAAAGTAAAAAAATCTTCTTGGAACTTCATAGACATTCTATCATAGTCTCCAAAAGCGCTATATCTTCTCTTAGTTCAAGTGCTTCTTTAACCAAATCTTTTACGCCTCATACGTCCGTCTTGATTTTAATAGAGTAAAATAGTATTATAGTTTCAGTACATAATCTGATAGGTTCTCCTATCGGAGATTAAAAGGGAAAGCGGTGAGAATCCGCTGCAGTCCCGCTACTGTAACTGGTAGAGAGAGCCTTGCATATGCCACTGGGAAACTGGGAAGGCGCAAGGCTTATGCCAGAAGCCAGGAGACCTGCCTGTCAGAATATGTCAAGTCCTTCGAGGAAAGGAGGTTGACACCATATGGAGTATATTGGAGGTCCTTAAACCTGAGAGTCCAGTAAACTCTCGTTTTTCTATTTCTATCAAAACTATTATTTATTAGGAGGGATAAAATTGCGAAGATTTATAGTTGGTATTATTTTACTTATTTCTATAGCCTTATTGACAAATACTGTCTTTGGGACAGAGTTTCCATTAAAGGTAAGGGATGATGCAAAGCGTACGGTCATTATCCCTAGATTACCCCAAAGAATTATATCTACTGCTCCAGCCAACACAGAGATTCTTTTTGCCCTGGGTTTAGGAGACAAGGTTGTAGGTGTGACGACATGGTGTAACTATCCAAAAGATGCTACTAAGAAAGAAAAGATAGGGGATTTCCAGAACCCAAATATAGAAAAGATTCTGTCTTTAAAACCTGACTTAGTAGTAGCTACCGGGGGGATTCAGATCCCTCTCGTAGAAAAACTCCAGCAACTGGGAGTTACCGTGTATGTTATAGACCCAAAGACGATAGAGGATGTTATAACTACTATATATAAGATAGGTCATATAACTGGACAGGATAAGATAGCAAAGGACCTGGGTTTTAGTCTTAAGTTAAGAATCTCTACTGTTGTAAGTAAAGTACAAAAAGCCCAGCAAAAGCCAAAGGTTTTCTTTGAACTATGGCATGAACCACTGATGAGTGTAGGACCAGGTTCATTCGTTGATGATCTAATAAGGAAGGCTGGAGGGATAAATATTGCTGGCAATGCCAGGACCCCTTACCCTATATTCAGTCTGGAGGAATTAATTAAAGAAGACCCGGATATTATTATTGGCGCAGCTTCAAGTATGGGAACTGGACCTTCAAATATCTCTACTCGTCCAGGGTGGTCTTCTCTAAAAGCTATTAAAACAGGAAAGGTCTTTACCATAGATGATGATATTATATTTAGATCTGGACCAAGACTGGTAGATGCCTTGGAGATAATAGCAAAATATCTACACCCAGAGATCTTTAAATGAGCCTAGTATTTATTATTGGTGGTGCTAGGAGCGGTAAGAGTAGCTTTGCACTAGAGCTTAGTAAAAGTAAGGCGGTAGCCTTTATAGCTACCGCTTTACCCCTAGATGATGAGATGAAGGAAAGGATAGAAAAACATAAGAACGAAAGACCCCCTCATTGGAAAACCATAGAGGCTCCGGAAGATATAATAGATGCAATAAAAGAGATAAAAGAGGAGGAATGTATAATCATAGACTGTCTTACCCTCTGGGTATCGAACCTGATAGAGAAGTATTCAGATGAATATATAGTAAAAAAAGCAAAAGAAATAGCTCAATATACAAGGAGTATAGATAAAAAGGTAATAGTGGTTTCTAATGAGGTAGGACTCGGTATAGTTCCAGAGTATCCTATTGCAAGAAGGTATAGGGATATTTTAGGAAGGGTTAACCAGATATTTGCGGAAATAGCTCAAGAGGTCTATTTTATGGTAGCAGGAATTCCAATGGAGGTAAAGAAATGAAATTAGGGGATATAGTATTAGATATAAAGCCACTAGACAAGGATGCCCAGGAGAAAGCATGGAATAGATGGAATAGCCTGACGAAACCACCTAGAAGTTTGGGCAGATTAGAAGAGATAGTAGTACAACTGGCAGGGATTAGAAATGACCCATTTCCCAGGATAGATAAAAAAGCCATAGTAATAATGGTTGGAGACCATGGGATTACAAAGAGAGGAGTTAGTGCATATCCCCAAGAAGTAACTGTACAGATGGTGAAGAACTTTCTAAATGGAGGGGCAGGGATAAATGCTATTGCATCTAGAGCTGATGCTAGTGTCTTTGTAGTAGATGTAGGAGTAGCTCAACCTTTAGAATTTCATCACCCATCTTTCAGAGGTTATAATGTAAAGCATGGGACGAATGACTTCTCTCAAGAGCCAGCTATGACCAGGGATGAAGCTGTAAGATGTATAGAGGTTGGTATAAAGGTGGTAGAAGAGCTAGATAAAACAGGAATGGATATCATAGGCACAGGCGAGATGGGGATAGGAAATACTACCTCCTCTACTGCAATACTCAGTGTATTCACAGAAAATATACCCTTAGAATTGATGGTTGGGGCTGGAACTGGATTAGATAAAAGAGGTATAGAGAAGAAAAAAGATATCATAGAGAATGCAATAAAGCTTCACAAACCTAATCCCAACGACCCTATTGATGTCTTGTCAAAGGTTGGAGGATTGGAGATAGGGGCAATAGCAGGACTGGTCTTAGGTTGTGCTAGCCTTAGAAAGCCAGTAGTTATAGATGGATTCATCTCTACGGTTGGGGCATTATTAGCATATAAGATTGCACCTGATATAATTCCATACATTATACCATCACACCTATCACAAGAGCCAGGGCATAAAATAGCCTTAGAACAAATGGGCCTCAAGCCAATGCTTACATTAGATATGCGCCTTGGAGAAGGCACTGGTTCTGCTATAGGTATGCTGGTTATAGATTGTGCATTAAGCGCTTATTATAATATGCTTACATTTGAAGAGGCAGGGGTCTCTAATCGTGGATGAGTTTCTAGAAGCGGTGAAATTTCTGACGGTTATACCTATAAATACAGTAACAGATGAAAAGGCTTTAGCAAAGAGTACAAGGCTCTTCCCTCTGGTTGGACTCTCTTTAGGTCTTGCCCTCTCCATCATATTATCTGTTTTTTCCAGACTTACCGGGCATTGGACATCTATTCTGCTCACTATAATAGCCTGGGAATCTATCACTGGAGGTATCCATATAGATGGGTTAGCCGATACATTTGATGGTATTTTGAGTAGAAAGGATAGGGAAGGGATTCTGGATGTTATGAGGGACAGTAGGATAGGCACAATGGGCGCATTAGCTATATTCTTTGTGCTGGCACTTAAGTGTCTCTCTTTAGGGGAATTAGGTAATACCTATATAAAGATTATCATTGCCCCTATGTATGGAAGATTTTTGATAACCCTTTCTATATTCCTTTTTCCCTATGCTAGAAGAGAGGGAAAGGGAAGTATATTTTCTAAAACCCTAGAGGGAAAAGATATAGCTCTTTCTGGAATTATCACCCTTATATTGGGCATTTTAATAGGAGGGGAAAGAGGATTATTCACATTCTTTACCGTGCTTATTATAGGCTATCTAATAGCCTTCTACCTGTATAAACGAATAGGAGGGCTCACAGGGGATATGTATGGCGCTATATGTGAGATTATTGAATTAGTTACCCTGTTACTACTATGAGAATATATCTTGTAAGACATGGAGAAACCGAGTGGAATAAAAAGGGGATATACCAAGGGCAAGAGGATGTGCCATTAAATGAGAAGGGGAAGAATGAGGCTAAGATTCTATCAACTGCATTTAAGGATAAAAAGATTCCTATCATATATTCAAGTGACCTGGCTAGAGCAAGGGAGACCGCAGAGATCATAGCCCAAGAGGTTGGTATTCAAACCATCATATATAAAAAGTCCCTTAGAGAGATGGATTTTGGCAATTGGACAGGAAGATCCATCTTAGAGATGGAAGAAGATTCAGGACTATTTCAGTTATGGCAAAAGGACCCATGGAATATTTCTCCGCCTAATGGAGAGACCTTAAAAGACCTTGCTAATAGAGTAAGAAAAGAGGCAGAAGAGATATTCTTGAAACATTACAATCAGGATGTCCTAGTAGTTACCCATGCAGGTCCTATCAAAGCCCTTATATTTGACCTGATAGGCTCTACTGGAAACACCTATTGGAATCTCGATATCTCCCATAACACTATAGCGGTTATAGAAAAGGAGAGGAGATACAAGATAACCCTATATAGATGGCCCTCCGATCTCTTCTAATACGCTACATATAGCCTCTATATTCTCAAGAGGAACATCTGGCTCACATTCAGCACCAAGCATAAGTCCACCTCTTCTGTCTTTAAGCCTTGCGGCTGCTTCCTCTATATGTTCTTTAATCTCTTTTGGTGTGGCAAAAGGAAATAGCTGACGGTCCAAGTCTAAATCTATACAGACCTTCCCTTTAATATTCTTAGCAATCCCCTCTAAGGTATTTGCCCTTATCTGAGGATTTATTACATTTATTCCACATTCGATAAGGTCATCTATAACTTCTAGGATATGTCCATCTGTATGGAAGTATACGTAAACTCCATTCTTACGGCAAAGCTCAAACATCTTCTTATAACAGGGCTTTAGATATTTTCTCCACTTTTCTGGGTGTATAGCTAGACTCTTCTGTGTCCCCAGGTCATCACCGAAATAAATAAATTTAGCACCAACCTCTATCCACTTGCTTATAAATTTCAGATTATAATCTAAAACCATATTGATCAATCCTTCTAACCTTGGGTCATCGGTAGCTATATCTATCATAAAGTTTTCAAAACCTCTTAAGTAGTAAAGCCTCATATACATAAATCCATGGGGTAAACTAGCTCTGGGTAGGTCTCCCTCCCTTTGAAGCTCTTCGAACCTATTTCTCATGTATTCCCAATCTACCTGAGGTCCTCTTTCTCCTTGAGTAATCGGGTCTGGAGGGGTATAAGTATCTAAATATTCCCATCTTTCTAAAGGAGATTTCACTACTATTCCCTCTAACCCTTCAGCGATATTATCCCACACACAGCCCCAGCTATCGGTAAATCCCCCTAGTTTATAACCCGGATCATATATAGAATTAAAATCTATGTTCCCCTTTTTATAATCCGGAAAGATCTTAGGATGTCTTAGGACTATCTCTTCTAGTTCCTCTCTATACTTTCTCCAGGTTGCTGGCATAATACTAACTTTACTAGGTATCCAATCAGGATTTTGAAAATTTACAGCTTTAAGATAATTTTCTATCCTCTCTTTTCTAGTATAATTCATCTTTCAAACTCCTTTCTATCCTTCTTTTCTATATTAAGAATAACATATGGAGGCAAAAATTTGTGTAAAATTCTTGTATATATGTTATAATACTTCTTAAGGAGGGAATAGTGAAGAAGCTTTTACCTTTTCTTATAATTCTAATGATCATATCGATCTTCCCTAGCTATAGTTATGCTAGAGATGGTATTGTCCATATCATCCATATCTCTGGAATGATTAACGAAGGGATATTTACCCTTACTAGAAGAGGACTTAATAACGCAGTTAAAGATAACGCAAGTTATGTTATAGTAGAGATAGATACATTCGGTGGATTAGTAGCCTCAGCGGTAAGGATTAGGGATATCCTCTTAGAAAGTACCATCCCTACAGTAGCATTTATAAAGAATAGGGCATGGTCAGCTGGAGCACTCATAGCGTTAGCATGTAATAAGATTGTATTTACCGAGAGCGGTTCGATGGGTGCAGCTGAACCTCGTCCCCTAGAGGAAAAGACCGTATCAGCATTAAGGGCTGAATTCGAAGCCACTGCAGAAAAGAGGAGGAGAAACCCAGAGATAGCAGGGGCAATGGTAGATCAGAGTATTTCTATAAAGGATATAAAACCGGCAGGGAAACTCCTAACTCTTACAGCCAAACAGGCAAAGGAGCTTGGCTATGCAGACTTTATAGCAAATGATTATGAGGAACTATGGAAAGAACTGAAACTGGCAAACCCCAGTGTAATAGATGAAAATATGAACTGGTCAGAAAGACTATCTCAGATTACATCAGATACTACCTATAGTTTTTTGTTTCTTCTTGGAGGGATATTATTACTCATTGTAGAATTTCAGATACCTGGGTTCGGAATACCTGGGGTATTAGGTATCACACTTATAGTCCTCACCTTTGTTGGTAATTATCTTGCAGGATTAGCAGGGATAGAATCAATCATCCTGATAATAGGAGGTATTATACTCCTCCTTATAGAACTCCATACCCCTGGTTTTGGTATTACTGGAATAGCAGGAATAATCTCTATCTTCATTAGTCTTTATCTAGTATTAGGTGGAGGGATAAATGCTGTAAGGTCTCTTACTATGGCGACCATATTAGTTGTAGCTATAGTGATTCTGTTCATACGCTATCTACCTGAAAGTTTTGTCTGGAAACGAGTAGCCCTGAAAGAGTCTGAAAGGTCAGAAAGCGGATATACAACTGTGGTGGTTAATCAGGAAGGACTTATAGGAAAAGAAGGAGTAGCTCTTACATTATTAAGACCTGTAGGAACAGTAGAGATAGAAGGGAGGAGATATGATTGTCTCACAGAGGGTGAATATATACCTTCTGGCTCTAAAGTAATAGTGACAAAGGTGGTAGGTAATAAAATATTTGTAAGAAAAATTCAGGAGGTGTAATTATGGAGATTAGTTTTGCCTATTGGCTCCCAATAATAGTGATTATTATCGCTATAATTCTATTTTTCCAGTTTGTTCCGCTTGGACTTTGGATATCGGCTATGGCTGCTTCAGTAAGGGTAAATATAGTAACCCTTATAGGGATGAGATTAAGGAGGGTACCACCTCATAAGATAGTTCTTCCCCTTATAAAGGCTATAAAGGCAGGGTTAGACCTAAACATAAATCAATTAGAAGCCCACTATCTGGCAGGAGGCAATGTGGATAAGGTAGTTGATGCTATCATTGCTGCAGAAAGGGCAGGAATCCCTTTAAACTTTACCAGGGCAGCAGCTATAGACTTGGCAGGAAGGGATGTATTGGAGGCGGTACAGATGAGTGTAAATCCTAAGGTTATAGAGACACCGGTAGTAGCAGCGGTTGCCAAGGATGGGATAGAACTTAAGGCGAAGGCAAGGGTTACAGTAAGAGCAAATATAGATAGATTGGTAGGAGGAGCAGGAGAAGCAACGATAATAGCAAGGGTAGGGGAAGGAATCGTTACTACCATAGGTTCGGCTGAGTCCCATAAAGAAGTCCTAGAGAATCCTGACAGTATATCCAGGACAGTACTTGCTAAAGGCTTAGATGCAGGGACTGCATTTGAGATACTTTCTATAGACATAGCCGATGTAGATGTGGGTGCTAATATAGGGGCTAGGTTACAAATAGACCAGGCAGAAGCTGATAAAAGGATAGCCCAGGCAAGGGCAGAACAGAGAAGGGCTATGGCAGTGGCTCAGGAGCAGGAGATGAAGGCATATACCCAAGAGATGAGGGCAAAGGTTGTAGAGGCTGAGGCAGAGATACCAAGAGCTATTGCCCAGGCATTTAGAGATGGAAAACTTGGAGTTTTTGATTATTATAATCTAAAGAATATACAGTCGGATACATCTATGAGGGAATCTTTCTCTAAGATGATTCCTCCACAGGAAGGTGAGCAGAAATGAATGAAGAGAGTAAGATAAATGAAGAAGAGAAGGAGGTGCAACCTACCTTCACTCAGAGTGATATAAAGAAAGGATTTATCTTTACTGAACTTATTTTGCCCCCAATCTCTATAAGGAAGAAGAGGTAATATGGAGTTAGAGGATTTGGCAATCGAGTTCATCAGAAGATTTGAGGTCTCTCAAACCTGGTGGAATAATATTCTAGATGAGCCATTAGATTTAAATGATGACGCCTCACCAGTTAGGGTAAACCAGGATGTAGAATTACAGGAAAAGGAATGGAGACCTATAAGGATAGAAGAAGAGTTGTTAAGGGGGAAGGTGGCTTTAGTAGATGGAGTTCGTAGGACAGATACCCATCTTCTAATTGGCAATTCAGGTAGGTCTGCGTTGCTTGGGGAGTTCGTTGTAGGAGCATTTGACCTAAACGAAGGTAAGGTAATGGAGAGAAACCAGGCAGAGTGCGTAATAGTATTCCCCTCAGGGATAACGGCAGATGGACCTCTTCTTATAGGAAAGGCAAGATATGAGCCGATAAATACAGTAGAAACAGGGGATGAAGGTATATACAGGACGTTTCTCCAAAAGATGAGGGAAAGAGAGAAGGATACTGCATTACAGCTATCTAAGATGGGTTATACTGTAATTGCTGATGGACCTCTACAAGCGCCATTCTCTAAGACAGGAGTTACATTAGGTTTTGTAAAGAGTACACGGAGATATTATCTCTCAGGCAGATGCTGGGAGACGCTGGTCTCGTTGAAAAAAGGAGAAAGGACGCCAATATTCCTCATAGAGACATCAGAGGACCTGCCATTAAAATACTCATGGTACCTAAGGTTAAAAGACCCTCACTATTTTGAACATCCATTTTTAGGGCTGGTAAGGCTGGAAGCCCCTTCAAGTTTAACATTAGAAGAGGTGAAGGAACTGGCACAATTTTCAGGATGTCTATTGCCAAAGCTGGTAAGTAGTACCACTTTAAGCACCCGGGCTCCAGAGAATCTGGCACCTTTAGAAAGTCTAGAGAGAAGGCTTAGGGCAATGTTCCATCCGCTAGACCATATAAGGGTCACCTTGAGAAGGCTTATAGCAGAGGCATATAAAGGAGGTTAAAGATGGGAATAGGAATAGTTTTAGGCACTAGGGATGCAACCCCATTTGAGTTCTACATAGAGGTAAATTCAGACTATGCTATTCAAGTAGATGATATTATAGTAACCTCATCTGATTATCCTAGATTTGGAAGGGTAACGATATACGGGATTGTAGATCAGGTGATTTATAAACTAGAGGGTATAGAAACTAATGAACAGGCAAGATTCCATTCACAGGGACTTTTTGATGCCAATCTTACATACTATTGTCATATAGTAGTCACTAGGACATTAGCGGAGGACGGAACTAGTCCGAAGGTTCCCCCAAAGCCTGGAACAGAGGTAAGATTAGCTACCCCAGAAGACACAGAGTTTGCTCTTTATTACGATACGATGGGTAAAAGAAGGATACCTTGTGGAGTCCTTTCTAACAATGCTCCTGCATATATAGACCTGGACTTTCTACTTGGAATGAAGGGTGCCCATATAAATATAAGCGGTAAAAGCGGAGTGGCAACGAAAACCTCTTATGCCACATTTCTTCTCTATTCATTCTTCTCAAACCTCAGAGAGGTCTTAAAGGCTTATCCGGAAGCTGGTCTTAGGAATACCCATGCGGTGATATTCAATGTAAAAGGAGAGGACCTTCTATTTCTGGATAAGCCAAACGTAAAACTGAGCCCTCAGGAGAGAAAGATGTATGAAATTATGGGACTTGAGCCAAAACCATTCGAAAGTGTAAAATTCTATGCCCCACCTCGACCAAGAAGGGGGCAGTATGAAGCCATCTTACCTAATACCGAAAGTAGATTAGATGGAGTAAAACCCTTTGCCTGGACTATGAAAGATATTGCAACACAGGACCTATTCTGGTATCTGTTCTCACCTAAAGACCTTTCCGATACAAGTCAATTGTATCTGGCAATAAAACTAGCTACCACCTGGCTTAACAGAGAGATGAATGGAGATTTCGGATTTCAGTCTATTGAAAGTATGGTAAAAACATTAGAAGAAAACCTAGACGATATCCTTGGAAGGGTCGCCCAGTCAACTAGAGATGCATTTATAAGAAGATTATACAGGGCTGAACACGATATAGGTCCACTTATAGTACCTGAGTCTTTACCATTTGAAGAGACAGATTATAGAATAGACTGGGAAGAGACACAGGTGAATGTTATAGATATCCATAGACTTACACCAAGGGCTCAATACTTTACAGTGGGGGCAGTGCTTAAATCTATAGTTGAAAAGAAAGAGGAATCTGGAACACCTTGGCCTTTAGTATTTATAGTCCTCGATGAACTCAATAAATATGCCCCTCAAACAGGAGAAAGTCCCATAGCAGATACAGTACTTGATATAGCTGAAAGAGGAAGAAGTCTAGGTATAATACTTGTAGGTGCTCAACAGACTGCCAGTGAAGTATCACACAGGGTTGTGTCGAATGCTTCTATAAGGGTGTGCGGTAATATGGATGCTAGCGAAGCCGAACATAGTGAATACGACTACTTAGGTTCATTAAACAGAAGAAGGGTTCAATATCTAACTCCTGGACAGATGTTTGTCTATCAGCCAAATCTACCACAAACTGTTCTTATAAGATTTCCTATGCCTGCCTGGGCTACAAGGTATGAGGAAAGTAAAGAATCAGACTATAAAACAGATACCTTTATGATATCTGAGATCGATCTAGTAAGAAGGATAAAAAGTAAAAAGGGGGATAGTCTTTAACTATCCCCCTAATAATCTATGTCCACCAGGGGACTGCGGGAGCCTCTTTTAACATGACCTCTTTTAGGAAGCTTACTGCTTTAGATAAGCCCTCCTCTATAGATGCTAGTCCGTCTTCATGTTCGATACTCATCACATAGTCGTATCCAACGGTTCTAAGCATACTTACTATATCTTTCCATACCTTATAATCATGGCCATACCCTACACTTCTAAATATCCAGGACCTCTCTAACACCTGGGTATAAGGCTTAGCATCTAAAACACCATTAACCGAGGTATTTATAGGGTCTATGTATGTATCCTTTGCATGGAAATGAAAGATTGCATTCTCCTTACCTAGAGTCCTTATAGCAGATACGGGATCAACTCCTTGCCAGAAGAGATGACTCGGGTCCAGATTTGCACCTATCGTAGGACCAACCGCCTTCCTTAACTCTAGTAGGGTATCAACACTATACACGGCAAACCCTGGATGTAACTCTAGAGCAATCTTTTTTATCCCATAAGAGTTAGCAAAATCTGCCTGTTTTTTCCAATAAGGTATAATCCTCTCTTCCCATTGCCATTTTAAGATAGCCTGATAGTCAGGAGGCCAGGCACATGTCACCCAGTTAGGATACTTAGAATTCTCAGAATCCCCCGGACAACCAGAAAAGGATATTACTACTGGCACCTCCAGTTCACTAGCTAACCTTACTGTGTCCTCCCAATCCTTATGGAATTGTTCGGCTATTTCCTTCTGGGGATGAATAGGATTCCCATGAACACTCAAGGCACTTATAATAAGACCCCTATCCTCAATAGTCTTCTTAAATCTTTTTATCAGTTCTTTATCTTTTAAGAGCTCACCTGGTTTGCAGTGGGCATTTCCTGGATATCCCCCACACCCTATCTCTACAGCCTCAAGGCCATAGGAGCAGGCTTTATCAAGTGCCTGTTCCAACGGAAGATTCTGGAACAATACAAGAAACACTCCTAATTTCAATTTCAATCACCTCCAAGTTATTTTAGGGGAAGTTCTATAACCTTTCCCGTCTCTGCAGCCTTCAGTACACCAATCACAATCTCCATAGCTTTTCTTCCTTCTTCTCCAGAGATAAAAGGCTTCTCATTTTTAATTATACAGTCTACAAAGTAATCAATGATCCCACTACTAAACTGTCCACCAACCTCATTTGTCTGCATAGTAGGTAGAGCAAAAGACATCTCCCCCCTGGCAAATCCAGACATAAAATCTCCCTTTTCTCTCAGGCTTACTATAACCGGTCTTTCTGGGTCTGTAAATAGCTTAAGCATCCCCTTCTCACAGTAAAATATTGTACTATTGTCCTCTCCTGGTTTAAGTGTCCAGCTCACCTGAAGGACCCCTAATGTTCCATTCTCAAATTCCATAATAGCCACACCGTTGTCTTCTACATCTGCTTTCTTCTCAAATGTAGCACCAAACGCAGCTATCCTTTTTACCTCTTGCCCTAGCAGCCATCTTACAACATCTACCTTATGGACACCAAGGTCAGCCATAACACCAGCGAATGCCTCTTTCTTATTGAAGAACCACTTCCCCCTTGGGCTCCAGAATTCTGGACCGCTATGGCCAAAGACTGTCCTTACTGTATACACCTTTCCTAAGATTCCACTTTCCAAGATCTTCTTTCCTATCTGATGCCCTGGAGCTAACCTCTGATTATGGTCTACCATAAGTATCTTCTTATTTTTCTTTGCAGCCTCGATCATCCTATCTGCCTCTTCCAAAGAGGTAGCCATAGGTTTTTCTACCAGGACATTAATGCCTCTATCGAGTGCATCTATAGTCATAGAGGCATGAAGATAATTTGGAGTACATACACTAACTGCATCTAGCTTTTCTTTCTCTAGCATCTCCTTATAGTCCGTATAAAGATTAGAGATATTAAACTTGTTGCCCATCTCTTTAAGCTGGATAGTGTCTATGTCTGCAATAGCTACTAATTCTACCGATTTATTACTGAGATACTCAGGGATGTGTCTTGCTTCTGCTATCTTACCTGCCCCAATGACACCAACTCTAATAGTCTTCTTATCTTCCTTTCTTGTAGCTTTTGGCATAAACTTCCCCTCCTTGTCGATAGATTTTTCGACTTTATTATATCACAATCTATCTACATCTTTAATAACATCTTTTTGCCTTTGGATAATAAGGATGCTATGTTATTTGGTACAATACTAAGAGGGTACATAAAAGCTTAAATAATTTATCTCCTATTGATTATATGGTAGAATATAACCCGGAGTCTCAAATGTATGTAACTCATACAATGCAGAAATCATTAAAGAAGTATTGCAGGGAGAGGTTAATGAAAAGATAGTCGATAGATTTATAAAACAGAAGTATGAGGAGCGAATGCAAAACAGAAAAAAGCTTATCTCTGATGATGAACTAAA
>Ga0315298_1005846_pt1 | contig 17140 bp, 17 predicted proteins | sample WHS_1_MG_FD_203077 | JGI IMG/M metagenome (GOLD analysis project Ga0315298, IMG submission 203077) | Extremophilic microbial mat communities from Washburn Hot Springs, YNP, Wyoming, USA - WHS_1_MG | ecosystem: Environmental > Aquatic > Thermal springs > Hot (42-90C) | place: USA: Wyoming...
ATCGGTTGATGGAGGCAGCCATACGCCGATAGGTATGGCGGTGGCCACGGATAGCGAGCGAAAAGGCAATGATATTTTCTGGGATGGCCATGCCGCTGTATCCTGCGTCGCCAATGTGCAGAATGTCCGCGCCGGTCATCTTGCTCAGCAAAGCGATGCGTCGCACCGTATCTTCATCACTGCCTTCCTGAGATGTACCCATTGCCGTCATGGCTAGTTTGCCCAGGTTGTGCGCTAGGTCCACAAGGGCTTTGATCGCCTCCAGTGTGGCGCCTGGTGTGGTGCCAGGAGCAGGTACGAGGATCACGTCTGCCCCGGCTGTGGCGAACTGCTCCACTGCTTCTGCGGAGACAATGCCCGCTGCGCCCAGCCCCGCTCCATGCATTTTCCCCGCAATAATGATAAGACGGTCGCCAAGGGCTTGTGCAATCTCTGCAGTTGCCTGTGCGATGGTTTCTGTGGAGACACCGGAACCCGGGTTGCCTGTTAACACCAGATAATCAGCTCCCAACTCCCATGCCCGGCGAGCATTCTCTGCTGTCGCTACCCGCCCACGGTAGTCCTCGCTGATCCTCTCCGCTGGCACTGGTTCCAGGTTGATGCCAACCGGTCGGCCTACCAGCGTTTTCACCTCATGAATCGTCATATTGATGCCTGCAGGCAACTTTGGGAGTATGGGCACTCCCGGCAACGTGGGCAGTGCCCCTTTGCGATAACCCATGACCAAAGGCTGGAGCACGTCATAGACATTGAGGGTGATTAAATCTGCACCGCATGCAGCGGCGACCTCAGCGTTGGTCACACCATCTATCAATGGCAGTGTGGTACAGACCACCTCCGCGCACACGGTACGGCCCTCAGCGAGGCGGATGCTTTCCAAAAGATCCGCTTTGCTCATGGCGCGAAAATCACTGGCATAAGCATCAAGGATCCGTTTTACCACGTTTTTCTCCATCCAAACGTTTACGGCTTTTTGCCGAAGAACTGGGGCAGATATTCTTTGTTTGCCTCCAGCAACTCTGTCAGCATGGCTTTCGCTACGGAATAGGAAGGCACAAGCGGGTGAGTGAGCAGGGCTTTGAGTGCTATCTCTCGTGAACCGCTCACCCCAGCCTGTACCGCATACTGCTCATAGGCTTTGACGGCTTGCACCAAGGGCCGGATGATTTCTGGCAGATGGCCGGCATGAAGCGGGCTGACTCCATGTGCTCCCACAACGCAAGGCACTTCAATCGAAGCAGATGCAGGCAGGTCAAGGATGCACCCGTTGTTGCGAGTGATGACAATCTGCACATCTCGCCGGTCGGTGAGCAAGGAAGTGATCAAGCGCACAGCCATTTCCGAATAGTAGGCACCACCGCGTTGCATCAGCTCTGGTGGCTTAACTACCAAGTTCGGATCCGCGTACATCTTCAGCAATTCCCCTTCCACTTCTTTGACCACCTCACCGCGTGTTTTCCCTGCGCTCTGGGCTTCCCGCACTGCTTCATCGTGATAGTAATAATAGGCAAGGTAGCCAATGGGCAGCATGCCCAGGAGGCGTATCAGGTCCGGCTCAAAGGGGAAATGGCCGTGCTGGCTTGCCAGTTGTACCAGTTCTTCGATTTCCAGCGCTCGTCCTTTAACCCAAGCTTTGCGAATCCATGCCAAGTGGTTCAGCCCCACCCAATCCAGAAATACTTCTTCATCCGGGACACCGGCATATTCGGCAATTGCCATGATCGCATTGATGGGGTTGTTGCATAGCCCGACAACCTTCAGTGGGGTGTGGGTCAGCAGGGCTTCTGTGATGATGCCGGAGGGGTTGGTGAAATTGAGGTACCAGGCATGGGGCGCATAGCGCTCTACATCACGGGCGATGTCGAGGGTTACTGGAATCGTGCGCATCGCTTTCATAAAGCCGCCAGGGCCGGTAGTCTCCTGGCCGATAACATTGTATTTCAGGGGGATCTTCTCGTCACGGATGCGGGCATCCACGCCGCCGACACGGATCTGAGAGATGATGAAATCAGCGCCTTCGATCGCCGCCGGGCGATTGGTGTAAGTAGCAACCGTTGTTTCCAGGCCAGCGTGAGCGACCATGCGTCTCACCAGCCCGCCTACTAACTCCAATCTCTCAGCATTGATGTCGTACAGGGCAATTTCTCCGACGCTGAGCTGCTCACGTCGCTGGATAAACCCGTCTACGAATTCCGGGGTGTATGTGCTGCCCCCGCCAATGACCGTAATTTTCTGGATATGGATCATTTTCCTGCTCCTTGTGCCTTCTCTAGCTCAGCAATACGCTTATGCAGTTTGATAAACTGTTCAGCATAGTCAATCTCTGCCCAAGCCAGAAGAAGGAGGTCTAGCGCGTGTACCAATAAGATAGAAAAGGGAATCTGTTCTCCGCGCGCTTCGCGATGCAAGATATCCGCTTGCATCTTATGCGCAGCCAATTGTGCTTCGTTCGCCCGCTTCAGCGCTTCCTCTGCCCGTTCCCAATCGTTCTCAGCAGCATAGTCTGCTGCCTCTTTGGCAGCGCAGCGTGCTTCCCCGCCATGGATAATCAGTGTACACAATGTTTGTTCCCAATCAGTGCCGCAAGTTTGTGTTGACATGCATTCCTCCAAAAGATAACAACTCTGCGCCTCGATAGCGCATTGGTTTGCCTTCCAAACTGGAAGGGCTTAGCGCGATCACGATGGCTCTGTCGCTGTTTGCTTCTCGCCAGCGCTGGCAGCGGACACTGCACTGGCGCTGATGACGCAACGGAAGCCTATGTAATCGTTGCGGCGGCGAGGGGTATAAGGCAGCCGCGAAAAGCAACGGGCGGAATCGTGCGTGGTATCCCATGACCCACCGCGCATGGGCTGCAAGACACGCCCTCCTGGCCCGGAGGTCCATTCCCAGACATTGCCAGACATATCTGCCACACCATAGGGGCTATCACCCTGGGGCGAAAATTGGCCTACAGGTGTCGTATCAAAGATACGCGTTTCGCTGGTGTTCGCGCGGGACTTGTCCCATTCATTGCCCCAGGGATATATACGCCCATCTGTGCCTCGTGCGGCTTTCTCCCATTCATCCTCAGTGGGCAACCTTTTACCAGCCCATTGGGCATAGGCGGCGGCGTCATCCCAGTTGACCTGCACAACGGGATGGTTCTCCTTCCCTTCAGGGATCTTGCCCTGTCGCCAATGCGGTGGTGGAGGATAGCCAGTGGCATCCACAAATCTCTTGTACTCCGCGTTGGTTACGGGATATTTGTCTATGTAGAAAGCCTCGACATAGACGGGCTTTTTCTCTTCGCCTTTGAGGAATTCACCAGCAGGGATATAAATCATCTCCTTGCCGTCTTTAGCGATGATCACAGGAGGGGGTTGTTGCACCATTTTCTCTCCTTCCTTTTGCTATTGTTTTGATCCAATAAACATTTTAACTGCAGTGCTGTTTGTAGTCACTTACGCGCTTTCTTGCGTTTGACCGTCCGTGCGGGCGCAGGCAACTGTCCCTGCAACCACCACCACCCTACGGCGACCAGTACGCACTCAAAAGCCAAAGCGAGCAGAGTGGGGAGCTGTCCCCTTCCTGCCAGCCCAAAGGTGATGGCGTTGTAAACCAGTTCGATCGCCGCATGGATCAGCATGGCATATAGCAATAGATGCAGTTTTTTGTTCAGGATAGCATAGCCTGCTACTGCTCCCAAGCAGGCATTGAAAAGCAGTAGGGATAGCCTGTCTACCACTGAGACAACCGCAGACAAGCCTAGGTCCGGTAGCGAACGGGCTGCCGTCTCCGCGAGCAAAGCAGTGGAGGTGTCACCGAAAAGCAAACGGATGCCTACTCCAATCAAGGCAAAACCCAGGAAAATCCTGGTAATCATACCTGCCCCAAGCCCTACGGCGACGCCTGAGGGCACGAGCGCCTGGCCTGCTAAACGTTTGTATTTTAGCACAAGGTACTTCATGCCTTCAACAAAGAAACCCGTCAGCAATGCCGTAATAGTAAACTGGATCACGGCGCGGTTTGCCCCACCGGAAGCAGCCAGAATTTGACGGGACAGGCTGGTGAAAAAGTTCAGCGGCAGAAGGGCCAGCAATAGGCCGCCCGCGCCCCACCAAATGAATGCTCGGTCCACGGTGGGCATGCGCTGTAAGAGAAGGAAGATAACATAGCCTGGCAACAGTACAAAGAGGAAGCCTTGGCTGCAGAGCAAAATCCCTTTCAGGACCATGTGCATCCCTTTCTACCAGCCATATTTTGTCGGACCCCACTCCTTGCGTTCTACTTCTTGCTTGAGCAGGAGCAGGCTATTTTCGGGCACATCCCCGCTGACTATCACGCCGGGACCAATCGCCGAGTATGCACCCACCTTGGAACCGGGCATAAAGATGGTGTTCACTCCAGTGCGACAAAAGTCGCCAAGGAACGTGGCGCAGGAAGCATACTGTGGGGTCTCCCAGCGGCCTTTTACTCTATGGGGTTGGGGTTGATCGTCGAAACGCAGAGTGCCGAACACTGTGCCCGCGCCGATGTCCACTGCTTCGCCTAACACTCCCCATACTTCACATTGATGCATTACTGTGCTGCGCCCAAACAAAACCCCGTGGATTTCCGCACAGTATCCAATTTTGCAACGTGGGCCTATGCTGGTGCGCTCTCCGAGCAAAGCATAATCCTTTATCTGTGTGCGCGGGCCAATATACGTGTTGCCCCCGATAATCGCGCCATTGGTAACCACTGCATCCTTGTCAATCCAGACGTTGCCTTCGATCACCACTCCTGGGCCAATAACGGCATTCTCACCTAACACGACATGACCCTGAATGTCCGCCCGTTCGGAAATCCGAGCGGAGGGATGGATGACGTTAGTGCACAGGGCTTGGCCCAGGAAACCAAGCCATACGTAATTGGCTGCAAGGATATCCCAAGGACGGTCTATATCCAAAGTGAAAGCAACAGGTTCCACTGCCCGCACGGGAAGGCCATCCTCAATCATCATCTGTATGGTCTGAGCCAAATCAGCCTCATTCTGAGGGGGCATGCCCCCAGAAGGGATAGCGGCGACATAGCCAGGATGGGCGTCCAGGTAGGGCAGGATCATTTTGGGCTGGAAAACAAACGCTCCAGCCAGGCGATGGGTAACGCTGTGGCGGGGATGGGCAATCACCTCCTCCACGAAGCCTTTTTGTACCCGTATCGCCAGGTACATGGTTTGATTTTCCAGTTCGTGCAGTGGTGCGGCCAGGACGAGTGGGGTGCCTGGATCTTCTCTGTGTGCCGAAAGCATCTTGGACAGTGTCTCTGGATCCCAGAGCATATCGCCATAGAGGACCAGCACAGGCTCATCCTCTACGCTTTGCAAAGCGTAGCGCAAAGCCACGGCTGTTCCCTGTGGGGGGTCAAGAGTTAGCACTTGCACACGCGCTGTTGACCTTTGAGTGTCTGCCCACTGCATTCCTGCCGCGCCAACGGGTTGCTCACCTTTGTCCAACACCAGATACTTCAGGTGGGCCTCAAAACGCGAGTTGGTTACGACAATGATGGAGTCAATGCCTTCCACCGCGAGGCTACGGATCTGCTGGCGCAACAATGGTGCCCCACCGATGGGTACAGCAGCTTTTGGCCGTGTCGTGCTAAATGGCCAGAGCTTGCTGCCCGTCCCTTGAGCCAGGATAATCGCCTTTTTCACGCTTGCTTCTTCCGTTGCAGAGCATTCATGATTTGTTCAAACAACTTTTCCCCGTCCATCATGCCATACGTAACCGATTCGATGTCTTCGACGGGAATGCCCAAGGGAGCTGCAGCTTGCATAATGGAGCGCTTCTTGAAACGCACCTGCGGCGCGACAAGGACTACATCCACCGGCTTGGCTGCAAAGTCATAAACTGCTACTTCGGCTGCGGAAAGCAAAACCATCTCCAAATCCGTTCCCTTGGCTTTGGCTGCTTCCTCCGTCCTGGCAGCTAGAAGGCTGGAAGATGCCCCCAAGGCACAGAACATGAGAACTTTGATTTTGTCCATTGTCCTCCCTCATTTGCTCTGATGGTTTATTCTACCACAAATGGCTTTCATTTCTTCACCGCTTGCATAATCTGCTCGAATAGCTTTTCTCCATCCACCATGCCGTATGTAACCGGATCAATGCTTTGGACGACAATGCCCAATGGCTCAGCCATCTGAGCGATAGTGCGCCGCTTGTACACCACTTGCGGTGCAACCAAGACGATGTCCACCGCGCGTGCTTTAAAATCGTAGGTGGTTACCTCCGGCACAGGGATAGCATGTATCTCTAATTGGTGTCCACGCCGTTGTGCCGCTTCGATCGTGCTCGCCTCCAGCAGGCTGGAGGACATCCCTGCTGCACACACCAGCAGAACTTTATACACAGCCATCATTGCCCCCTTACTCGCTATCCGGATCAGGCTTGCTTTTCACAAAATTAGCGCTAGGCGCCCTGGTTTTTCAATGCAAAGAGGGGAAAGTGCCACCATGAGCCTGGATATAATCATCCAGGATATGCTTGGCAATTTCATAACTGGGCACCAGCGGATGCAAAGCTAGGGCGTTGAGAGCCAATTGATAAGAGGAGGAGAGAGTTGCTTCGATGGTGAGGCGTTCGTACTCCTTTACCTGCTTCATCAGGCCAAGGGCATGGTCAGGAACCGAACCAATGGCGATAGGGCGCACCACGGATTTGCCTAGGTAACAGGTGACCTCTACCACATCTTGTTCCCTCATGCCTGCGATAGCGCCACGGTTCGGGACATTCACGATAGAAACACCTTGTCGCATACCACTGAGGCACTCCATCACTCCTAAGGCAACTCCTTCATACCCTTCCCCTTCTATCGCCGACCTTATTTCTTCTTTCGCCAATGGCTTGCCAGTCTCGGTGGCCATGTACGTCTCACCACGCTTCACAAGATAGGAGATATAAGCCTCCTGAACCTGGTCTTCGTTCCCCTCTTCGCGCAGCCGCTTTAGTTCGGCAAAGAGCCAGTCATTGAGCTCCTGGATTTGTTCCCCACGCGTTTTTTCTGCACTCAATATATGCTGCACCGCTTCTTCGGTATGATAATAAAAGTACAAATACTCGTTAGGGATCATGCCCAACGCACCAAGAAAGTCAGGGGGGAATGGCAAGTGCGCTATGGTCAGACCGCTTTGCCGCGAGGCTGCAATCACTTCGGGCAGGATGTCCCGCCCGCCGAGATAAGCTGCCTTTACCCAACCCAGGTGGTTGAGGCCAAAATATTCGAGGAATAGGTCTTCAGGCGGCACATGCAAGGCAGCAGCCATGCCCCGCTGCATGGCGGCAGGGTTATCACAGATGCCAATAGCACGTGGGAATCCTGCGTAGTTGATAACGGCTTCGGTAATCAGCCCAGATGGGTTGGTGAAGTTGATTAGCCAGGCATTTGGGGCTAGTTCCTCGATTAGTTTCACATACTGGAAAATCACCGGGATGGTGCGCAATGCCATGGCAAAACCGCCGGGTCCTGTGGTCTCTTGCCCTAGCACGCGGTAGCGTAGGGGCACACGTTCATCAATGACGCGGGAGCGGATGCCTCCGACGCGAAAGGTGGTCAGCACATAGTCGGCACCCTCGATGGCTTCGCGAGCGTCTGTTGTCCAGATGGTGCGGAAGGAAACTTCCTGCTGACGCAATACTGGCTCGCAGACCATACGGATCAAGTCGAGGTGCTCGGCGTTGACGTCCATTAAGTATAGATCGGTAAGCCGCAGTTTTTCCTGTCGGCGCAGTATTCCGCGCAGCATAAGTGGGGTGCGCACACCCGCTGTGCCAATAATCGTTAGTTTCAACTGGTTACCTCACATGATAGGATTAGGAATAAGGGAGGGTGCTGTTTAAGCACCCTCCCCTATGCCCGTGAAATTGGAGGAGAAAAGTGGGCTAGGCTCCCTCTTTCTCCAATACTTGGCGCTCCCAGGCGCGGAAGAACGGATACCAAATAATGCCTGGGATGATGAATTCAGTGAAAATGACCAGGATGCTGGCCCGTATATCATATCCCGTTGCTAGGTACATCAAGATTGGCGAAGGCAATGTCCATGGCGCAGCGACCGCTGTTGCTCTCACCAGTCCAAGAACGTGGGCTGCGTACGCGACGGTGGCATTGATAAAGGTAATCACGATGAATGGGATGGCCATCACAGGGTTAAAGATGACCGGCGTGCCAAAGGTAATGGGCTCATTGATGTTGAAAATGCCAGGCCAGATGCCCAACCACCCCACGCGGCGCAGGCGGGCTGACTTGGAGCGGAGCATGTAAATGGCCAATGGCAACGTGGCTCCAGAACCGCCGGGCACGACATAGCTGCGGAAGAGTTCCGTGTAAATCCAGGGCAGGGGCTTACCGGCAGCCAATGCCGCCGCGTTGTCTGCCAGGTTGCTGGTCCAAATCGGCGAGAGCACGATGCCAATGGTCAGGTCACCGTGAATGCCTAATGTCCACAGGAAGCCATGCAGCGTCTCCGCGATGGCAACTGCTACATAGGAGGAGGCAGCAGGCACAATCTTGGACAGAGCCACCACTACTCCGTGGGCGAGGTCAATCCCCAACACAACGCGCACGATCCATGCCAATGCAAAGACGGCAATCATGGGGATCAGGGCGATGAAAGCGGCTGTAATGGATGGCGGCACGCCGGCGGGCATTCGGATGACCAGGTTGCGCTTCACGAACCAATTGTAAATCTCTACGGTCAGCAGGCTGACGATGATGGCCGTGAACAGACCTTGGTTATCGAAATAGGTGCCGGGCAATCCCTGCTCACCCCATGCGCCCAAAATAGGGCTAGCGATAGTGATAAAGGCTAGCAATGATAGAGCAGTGGGCATCAGAGGATCCAAGCCTTTGCGCCGTGCGAGATGATAAGAAATAGTAACTGACGCAAAGACGGACAACAGACCATAAGTCATATTAAACGGCACCCACAGCTTGCTGGCTAGGTCCGGGTTTGCATCCAAGTAATCCAGCCAGGATTGCACGGGGAACTGCAGGAACAGGAGGCTGAATGCGCCAGCGATCAAGAGGGGCATCAACCCAGCCAAGCCATCGCGTACAGAAGCCAGATGGGGCTGGTCAAACAGAGGCGCCAGTGCCTCCATTGCCTCAGACAGCCTATCAGCCCAACTTTTCTTTTCAGCAGATGCAGTAGCCACTTGAGTACTCCTTTCTTTTTAATAATGATTGTTTTCATTTGGAAAGTTAGCTCAGTAACCAATCCTTATGTTCCCCCTTGCATCACCTCCTTGTGCCGCAAGATAGGGCCCGCTTGGGCTTGCTGAGATGCTTGAGCGCCAAACAAGTGGACCCGCCTAATCTGCTGAACTGCGATGGGGCCGAAAAGTATATTGCCTACAACATTATATTACATGAAAATATTCTGTCTGTCAAAGTTTATTGAGGGAGAGTGTTGAAAAAGCCTCTCGATGTCGCCCTGAAAATCTCCTGCCGCCGCAGATCGGCATGGGAGCCCGACCAGCTAAACGGGTCACGTCCAGTCTACGCGAGATGCTTCACTTCGGTTCAATTGGCATCTTCCTGCACCAGTCGCGCTACTTTTTGCCCCATCTCCACTGCATAATTTGATCCCCTATCCCAAGGATAGACCTGGCTCATGCTGGCGAAATATAGACCCGCTACAGGGGTGCGGACGGCGGGGATTTGCCGGGAATAGTAAACGGGCACAACCGGTTGCGCATATTTGCGCCGAAACAACCAGCTTTTGCGCACCCAGGATGGTTCAAACGCCGCATTAAACGCAGTCATGGCAGGCAGGAACTCTTGCAAGATTTCCTCTTTGCTCATGCGAAAGTAACGGTGCTCTGGCGGCGGATAGGTCCCCAGGTAGACAATGTAGTCGCCACCATAATGTTCTGGAGACTGATAGTTGGTGTGCTCTACAAAAGCCAGGAAGGGAAATTCGCCCTTGGGGAGGTTGATCCAATAGAAGCCATCCGTAACGGGCCGCTTCAAAGCGAGGATAAGGGTCAAAGCACCAATAGCGCGCAACTCGCGTATCTGCGCGGCATAATGCTCGGGCAAGTCCGCTGCTAGGTGGAGCATCGTCTGCGGGGGAACCGTCGCAATCACTGCCTCAAACTCATGCACCCCTTTTGCTTCATATAAACGGAGTCTGGGTGCCGTTCCTGTGATGCGATATACTGGCGTATTCAGACGGATGGCTCCACCTTGAGCCTGCACTTTGTCCATCAAGGCATTGATGAGCGTCTGATAGCCCCCAATGTAGTAACCCAAGCGCGGCGTGCGCTTGTGAAAGCGCGCCCAGAACCAAGCCATGTTGACTTCTCGGTAATAGTCTCCGAACTTGCCCGCCAGCAGCGGCTCCCAGAGCGCTTGATAAGCCCGTTGCCCTACGTAGCGAGGGAGCCATTCATGCGCTGTGACGCGTTCCAGTGGTTGCCAGTTCTGGGAAAGGCGCAAGTAGAGGATCACCAGACCAACGCGCATTTTGTCCACAAAGGATAGATATGGATAACGCAGCACAGCAAGTGGGCTGTCAAAAGCATGGGCACCGCCGTTTTGCCAGATAGCAGTGATCGGCCTGGGGAAGAACACCTTATCTGCAATCCCCAGCTCTCGATTCAGGTTCAATAGGATGTGGTCCGAGGCGAAGATGTGATGATAAAACATCTCCAGTGGCCACTCCCAATTTTCGTCTTTGAAAGTTCCACTCAAACCGCCAGCCTGGGGCGCTTGCTCAAAAACGGTTACTTTATGCCCCTGTTTACCCAACTCATATGCTGCTGTCAGGCCCGTGAAGCCCGCACCAACGATGCCAATTTCCATATCCTCATTGCTCCTATCCCTTCACCGGCATTGCCGCGTGCTACTGCCCCTTCTCTGGCAGCATGCCAGCCAGAATCCGTTCCATAGCCATCGTATGGCTGCATACCCCTCGCTGCGCAAAGAAGTGACAGCCGCATTGCCACAATCCATGATCGTAACGAACGGTGTAGGTATCATGGTCGCCCCGAAAAGTCACAGCGAATTGCAGAAAACGCACACGATCTTTTTCTCCTGCGTAGCGCCTTGCTTTTTCGATCTTGCTCACCATCCCCGAGTCCATACGTCCTCCTTACTGGCAATCAGCCCGAGTTTCATTCAACCTTTTCTTGACAAAATCAATGTTCCCAATAGACCATGGATCAACCTGATACAGCATAGCCAAATAAAAAGCGACATAATCACCAAAATGCACTGCCGACAACATCTGTGCGAGTTTGCTGCGTCCACGCGCTTCAATGATATCGAAAGAGAGGCCATCCCGGCGCAGCAAATCGCGCACAATCTCGAAACGCATTTGTACGCGGGGATGGTTCAATGAGGAAACCAGCATCACCACATGGACGTGTTGTGGCAAATCGGATGGGGCGGGGTAGCCTACCACTGAGTTGTGGCAGAGCTCAGGCAATACATCGAAGAAAGCCCATGTTTTCGCGTTTTCATTGAACTGCCCCTTCCAACGACGCGCAACTTCGCTCAAGTGCTCCGCGCCATATACTACAGGCATCCGCCCGTAGAGTTTTTGGGCAAGCGATTTGGCTGCATTTTCTGGGGCAGGCACTGTCTCTCGAATCTCTTCCTGCCATTGGCGCATGACTCTGATGGCTTCAACGACATCGGCTGACTTGTCGCTCACCAACCCCAGGCGCTGGACAACGCCCAGCAAAGACATGAAGGCGTAGCCAAGCGCCGCCCGAGGCTGTGTCCTGTAATGGTATAAATACAGGGGCAGGCCATGCGCGCGGGTGCGCTGCGCTAGCTCACCACCTGTGGCAATGGACAGCAGTTTTGCACCGCGCCGTAAGGCTTCTTCAAAGCCGCTCAGCGTTTCTTCTGTGTTCCCAGAATAACTGCAGGCAATAACCAGCGTGCGCTGGTCAACGAAAGCCGGCACGCCATAGTCCCTGTGCACAATAATTGGGAGCGAACACTCCTCGAGCAATAGACAGCGCAGTAAATCGCCGCCAATCGCTGAACCACCCATGCCTAGGATGACCACTTGATCCACCTGCTGATAGCTATCTGGTAATACCAGCCCTTGGATTTCTTTCCAAGCCTCCGCGCATTGCTGGGGCAATCCTGCGATATGGTTCAGCATTCCCTGTGGATCAAACGCGGAAAAGTTTTGGTAGGCATCCAGGTCAAGCATGGTTTCCTCTTTCACAACGATGATGGTTCTTCTGTTTGATAGGCATCTCGCCTCATTTATTGTTCTCGCTTTGCCCTAGTTCTTGTACCGCAAGGCGGTAGACAGTGCGTCTGGGCCAGTGTGCCATGCGGGCAACCTGACATGCGGCATCGCGACGACTCATCCCGCTTTGGATCATCTCCAATAATACCTGCCGCACACGTGACTCCTCCCAGGCATTTTCTTCATGGTTAGGCGCGCCAGCGAGCACCAGTGTAAACTCTCCACGTGGAGCATTTTGGCGAAAGTGGGTCAAGGCGGTCTGAACCGTTCCGCGCCAGATCTCTTCATATTTCTTGGTCAATTCACAGGCGACTACCAACTTTCTGTCCCCGCAAATGGTGAGGATGTCTTCCAGGGCAGCCAGCAGGCGATGTGGCGTTTCAAAACAGACAATGGTACGCGGTTCATCACGTATAGAAGCCAGCACTTGCTGTCGAGCAGGGCGACGCCGGGGAAGGAAACCGAGGAAGATGAAGCTGTCTGTCGGAAGACCTGATACGGCAAGGGCAGCTAGGACCGCAGAGGGTCCTGGCACGACTTGCACAGGGAAGCCAGCAGCGATTACTGCCTGCACCAGACGGTATCCGGGGTCGGAGATGGTCGGCATGCCTGCTTCCGAGACCAGGGCAACATCCTGTGTTTCCAGAGCATGCAAGATCTCTTCCTGTCTGACCAATTCGTTGTGTTCGAAAAAGCTGATCATCGGCGTGTGAATATCATAGCGGGTCAGGAGTTTGGCTGTTGTCCGTGTATCTTCAGCAGCGATAAGTTGCACCTCTCGCAATACGCGCAATGCGCGTAGGGTAATGTCTTCTAAATTTCCAATCGGTGTCGCTACGACATACAGCACGCCCATCAGTTCGAATTATAATAGAGAAATCGCCCCATGCCTAACACTGTATCCAGAGGCTGTCATGCCCTCGCAGGCGAGCGACCTGATAGACGGCGGAAGAGGTTACGCCATTCCCCCTTCTCCCAGACGACAAGAAGGGGCACAGCGGTGAAGATGGATGAGTAGGTACCACTGAGCAAGCCTATCAGCAGGGTGGCAACAAACTGGCGGATAGTCGCTCCCCCGAAGAACAAGATAGCCACAAGGATAAAGATCGCATTCAACTGTGTAGCCAATGAGCGATGGATTGTCTCCAGTAGGCTACGGTTAACAATCAACTCGTACGGTTCGCCACGACGCTTGGGGATATTCTCGCGGATGCGGTCAAAGACCACAATGGTATCCTGTACGGAATAGCCGGTCACAGTCAGCATGGCCGTAAGAAAGAGGGCATCAGCTTCCCAACCTAGCAATAAGCCAAGAATGGAGAAGACTCCCATAGTAACCAAGACGTCATGAAATGTCGCGGCGGTAGCACAAATGCCATAGCGCAGGGCATTAGGCACTTTTCGCCAGGCAAAGATAATAAAGCCCATGATCACGATGGCAGCCGCAGCAATTGCCGTGATGGCGCTGCGCGTGACCTCGCGTCCTACCGTCGGGCCTACCTGATCGAAACGCAATTCCGTCAAGGGCCCAAATTTGTCCACCAAGTCGGCCTGAATCTTAGCCTTCTCCCCTTCTTCCAGCTCTTTCGAACGGATCAGAACCGTCTTGGCATCCAGGGTCGTCTGCACCAACGTATCTCCATAGCCGTGCTCGACGAACACTTGCCGAACCTCGGCAGGCGTCACCGGTTGCTCGAAAGCCAATTCCATGAGCGCGCCGCCGGTAAAATCAATACTCAACCGCACTGGACTGCCGAAACGTATCATGGAGATGCCCATGGCGATCAGGCCAGGTACGATAATCAAAGCGGAAATCAAAAAGTACCAGTATCGCTTGCCAACAATGTCTGTCATGAAACCTCCACAAAAATCGCGGGATTCAAGCCCCTGTTTATCATAGGCACTTCAGCATCTGAAAAATCGCGCCCTTGGAATGTTACAAACCGATCAGCCACTTGCTGTCGCGCAGGTTCTCGCCCCCGATCGCGTAAAGTGTACGGATAATGGTGCGTGTAACGGTGATCGCGGTGAACATGCTGACCAACACGCCCAGGAAAAGCGTAACAGCAAAGCCTTTGACCATGCTGGCACCAAAATTGGAACCAAACCAGTAAAGAATCACACAGGTAATCAGAGTGGAAAGGTTGGAATCCCGGATAGAAGTCCAAGCGCGGTCAAAACCCGCTTGAATAGCTGAGCCGAACCGTTTTCCTTGGCGAAGTTCCTCCTTCATGCGTTCGAAAATCAAGATATTGGCATCTACCGCAGTGCCTACAGAAAATAGAAAGCCAGCCACACCAGGCAAAGTTAATGTTACTGGGATCAATTTGAATAAACTGAAAGTGACCAGCGCATAGAGAACCAGTGCAATGTCAGCCACTATGCCATGCAGGCGATAGTAGACCAGCATGAACAGTAGGACGACAATGACACCAATGATGCCTGCGCGGGTGCTCCTGGCGACTGAATCTTGACCCAAAGTAGGGCCTACGGTACGGTTTTGGATGACTTTCAGTGGTACAGGCAGCGCGCCATAGCGCAATTGGATGACAATGCTGCGCGCTTCCGAGAGCTTAAAGTCACCCGTGATACGTCCTGATCCTTCCGTGATAGCGCTTTCGATGCGCGGGCAGGAGATGATCACCCCATCCATCGCAATAGCCAGATAACGTCCAATGTTGGCTGCCGTATGCTCGGCAAAGATTTTTGCCCCCTCTTCGGTGAGAGTGAAATTGATCTGTGGCCGGCCGTATTCATCTTGTCCGACCTGTGCCGTCTTTAGGTGTCTTCCGGTGATCACCGTGCGGAAGATACGCGGACGCGGGGTAGGTGAAGGCGTGGCTTCAGCGGTTACCGTGGGCGAGATGGCTTCCGTAGGAGTAACCGCTGGGGTAGGCGTCGCTGTCTCTGTAGCCAGAGCCGTAGCGGTTGCAGTTGGTTCAGGCGTGGGCGTTGGGATGCCGAATTCACCGCTCTCGCGGAAGCTGGTCTGAACTTCTAGGCCGGGGGGCAGAAAGGTATTGCCAGCATCTACGAATTCCAGGAGGCCGGTTTGGCGCAAGGTGGAAATAGCCAGTTCAGGATCCTGAATGCCAGGCAATTCGACCACAATCCGGTTGGAGCCTGCCAGTTGTACAATAGGCTCTACTACTCCTAGGCCATTCACCCGATTGTCAATAATTCCTTTGACTGCAGCCATAGCATCTGCATCTACCTGTTGTCCCGGGGGCAAATCAGCTTCCAGTACTACCTGTACACCACCTTGCAGATCAAGGCCACGGTGCACTTTGATGTCCCGGTCGAAGTGAATTGGGCCCAAATGGATATGCAAGCCAGGGTTATTAGGCCAGACAATCCAAATGGTGATGCCTGTCAAAATGATGATGAGCATCAATAGAGTCATGTCACGCTGCTGCATCGAAATCCTCCAAAAGTTTGAGCAGGCAAATAATAACCACACCCTGCCGGGTGTGGCCGGCTTGTGCCTGTTCAGGTTGCTCGATTATATGCTATCCTCCCTAACCTGTCAAATGATCCTTGCGCTTGGGCGTATAATGCTCCAAAAACTCTCGCACCTTGTCTAGCACCTGCGATTCAGTGAGGTCGTCGGTCATGATGTACAAATCGCAGTGGGCACGGGCATGGGCTAGACGCCGCCGTTGCTCCTCCACACATCCCGTCACATAGTGACGCTGTCCGCGCCGATAGACCACCTCTTCGCTTGCATCTAGGTAAATCAGCACATCAGGTCGAGAGATAACCTGCCACATATAAGGGACTTCGGAATGCTCCTGTCCGCATTCGCGTACCTCATAACCCAGCTTGCGCAGCCCTTGCGCTAAGGCAGTTTTGCCACTTCCACAAACGCCTACCAGCACTATGCGCATGGTATCGCCTCTTATCTCACTGCGGGCATGCCAGTTGCGATTTTCTCAGAAAGGAGGCAATGGAAAGCGAACGGCCAGTCGCCGGATATTGTCCGCTGTTTGAATGGGTACAAGAGCCAGCACAAGCACGCTCATATCGTCTTGTGGACGGCCCTGGTCTAACTCTATGGCGCGTGCCAGCAGGGCATCAGCCAACGCGGAGGCGGTGCACCGATTCTGTTTGACCAGAGGCGCGGCATAGGCCATCACATCAAACGGCGTGCCAAACCGGCGCCCTGCATGGAGCACGCCATCTGTGAATGTGATCACCCAGATGTCGGCTGCTATTGGGATTTCGGTAATGCTCGGCTTTGTGCCCATATAAATGCCAATGGGCTGGGTGGGCTCATCAAGCGTGTGCCACCCCTCTTTGTCCAATAGCAGCACTGGGCAATGGGTGTTACGGGATATGACCAGTGTGCGTGTAACCAGATCGAGGGAAACCATGCTGAGTTCAGCGGATACTTTGCCTTGGCGATAGGTATGCAGGTAATCATGCGTGGCTCTGGCTGCTGCACCATCACGCACGCCTTCAGCCAGCAAGGAGATGGCTTTGCGTGCTACCAGGTTGCTAATACGTTTGGCAGATAGCCCACTCTGCTGGCCATCCGCGAGGACCAGCGACAATCCACCATGAGGCCGCTCGATCATCTCCAAGGTGTCACCGCTTTCCTGGACCGCGTACTTGCTGATTTTGGCTACTCCCACCTGCAGTTCTAGTTCTTCTCTCTGCGTTTGCATAGTTGCAATTATAATTCCTGCAGCCCTCTGCTCAAAAGCGAGCAGGAAAGCCTTCCAGAGAGTGTTGAAAATCTTGTCACCCTGAGCGAAGCGAAGGGTCTCGCGTAACTTTAGCCGTATTTTCCCGAGTATTGCGAGATGCTTCACTTCGTTCAGCATGACATTGGAAGGGCTTTTTCAACACCCTCCTGAAGCCGACTGGACATTGGCTATAGCCCCCTTCAGGGGGCTTGTACCATTTG
>Ga0315298_1005847_pt1 | contig 17137 bp, 15 predicted proteins | sample WHS_1_MG_FD_203077 | JGI IMG/M metagenome (GOLD analysis project Ga0315298, IMG submission 203077) | Extremophilic microbial mat communities from Washburn Hot Springs, YNP, Wyoming, USA - WHS_1_MG | ecosystem: Environmental > Aquatic > Thermal springs > Hot (42-90C) | place: USA: Wyoming...
ATATCAGATAAAATGTCTAGTTTTTAATTACTTAATGATTTCAAATAGTTACGTTAATCACCAAATCCTTCCGATCCTTGCTTGATGGCTATACCCATATTATAGGAGACTTGTGGGTAAAGATTAGCGCCAAGGCGGGAGAGGGAGATGCCTGTCATTTCTATTTTGAGAAGATTAATAAATCTTCGTCGCCCCTTGGGGAGAGGATCGAGGTGAGGGGCGATTCTAAGACGGCACCCTCCCTCTTTTGCCAAGGCGGGAGGGGAGATCTCTGTCGCTTCTACTTCAAGAAGGTTGATAAAGGGCATCGTTACCTTCGGAAACCTCAAGAAAACTCCTTCCTCGAGTTTCCTATGCCTGATTTTTATGCCACCGAGGAATACTTTTCGGTAGAGGTTCAAATCCTTTCCCTTGTTCACTCCACGACCTCCACCTTGATCAGATTGGTCGCTCCGGGAATGCCGATGGGAACCCCTCCGATGATGATCACACGATCTCCCGCTGAGGCCATGCCGAGAGACTTGGCCATCTGTTTCGATCCTTCGAGCATCTCGTCCGTATCCTTCCAGCCCGAAACATGGACGGGTTGAACTCCCCAGACGAGACTGAGTCTTCGAACCGTGGAGGCATGGCGGCTTGGAGCGAGAATGGGCTGCCGGGGCCGAAGCCTCGAGACCCATCGCGGTGTGCTTCCGGATTCGGTGGGTGCAACGATGGCGAGAGCTCCCATCCTCTCGGCCAAGAAGACGGCGGCATGGCTGATAGCCTGGGGCAGATCCTCCTCCTTCTCGGGCTCTCTCTTGAAAAAAAGATCGAAAGGGAATTGCTCTTCCGCGGCCTGGGCGATTTTGGCCATCATCTGAAGGGCCTCCACGGGGAATTGTCCTGTTGCCGTCTCCTCGGAAAGCATCACCGCATCTGTGCCGTCGTAGATGGCGTTGACGACATCGGTCACCTCCGCACGGGTCGGCCGTGTGTTTTCCACCATCGATCGGAGCATCTGGGTCGCGGTGATCACAGGCTTCCCAAGGGCGTTCGCCTTCCGGATGAGCATTTTCTGGACGTTGGGAATTCGCTCGAGGGGGGTCTCCACGCCCAAGTCCCCTCGGGCCACCATGATGCCATCGGCGGCCGATAGAATCTCGTCAATCCTTTCCAGGGCCTCCCTTCGTTCTATCTTGGCGATCACCGGAATATCGGCACCCGCTCCTGAAATCGCCTCCTTGACTGTTCGGAGTTCCTCTGCTTCTCTGACATAGGAGAGGCCTACGAGATCGACCCCGTTTTTGATGCCAAAGAGCAAATCTTCACGGTCCTGTTCGGTGAACGCGGAGGCCCGGATCGTACCGGTAGGAAAGTTCATTCCTTTATGGGAAGTGAGGGTTCCTCCTATGACAACCCGGCAACGGATGTCCGGCCCTTCGATCCCAAGGACCTGCAGATCGATCTGGCCATCGGCAAGGAGGATCGTATCGCCCGGCCTGACCTCCTTGGGCAAGGAAGGATAATTGACAGAGACCCCTCTTTCGTCTCCCAGGATCTCCCGTACGGTCAGGACGAACTCCTGGCCTCCTTTCAATTCCACTCCTCCTTCTCTCACCTTCCCGACACGAATCTTGGGGCCCGCCAGGTCCTGGAGGATGGCGACCGGTTTTCCCAACCTTTCAGAGGCCTCGCGAATCGTCCTGATTTTTTTCAGATGCTCCTCGTGGGTGCCATGGGAGAAGTTGAGCCTGGCCACATTCATGCCCGATTCGATCAACTTCTCGATGGTCTCCAACGATTCGCATGCCGGGCCGATCGTGCAAACGATCTTTGTCCTTCGAGTCGCCGAGTCACCCCTCATCGCTATCCTCCCCTCCGTTTTTTTCCCATTATAACAGGTCCCAGGCCTCGGGTTAAGGCGAGAGGCCCGGCCACGGGCTCTCTTGTGGTTCGAAGGATTTGCTGGTAAAATGAAACAACAGCTCCTTGAGAACCTCGCAGCTCCAATCGAATGGGAGCGATCGGATTATGATCCCAAGGCGAAACGTGGTTTGGAACGAGGTCTACTGTAAGCGATGTTTGATCTGTGTGGAGGTCTGCCCGGTTCAGGTTCTCTCTCTTGAAGGGAACGAAATCGTTGAAAAAGAAGGCTGCATTCGATGTTTCCAATGCGAATATTACTGCCCTGACATCGCCATCGAGGTGATGGAAGGACAAGAAGGGTGAACCACACGATGAGAAAGCTCCTTTCGGGAAACGAGGCCATCTTTCAAGGGGCGATCCGAGCGGGAGCACGCTATTTCGCTGGATATCCAATCAGCCCCACCTCCGAGATCCTTCAGCAGGCCGCGCTCCATGCCGAAGAGGATCCGACCTTTCGGTTTCTTCAGGGCGAAGACGAGATCGCTTGCGCCATTGCCACCATCTCGGCCTCTCTGGCGGGAGTTAAGGCTTTCACAGCCACCTCCGGACCTGGATTCTCCCTCATGCAGGAAGCCATCGGTTGGGGCCACGTGGTCGAGGCGCCTTGCGTCTTTGTCAATTCCATGAGGGTGGGTCCTTCTACGGGCATGCCCACCCAGCCTGCCCAAGCCGACCTCTTTCAAGTCCAGGGGGGAAGCGCCGGAGACTATTACCCCATCGCCTTCTATCCCCACTCGGTCGAGGAATGCTTTCGCCTCACCGTCACCGCTTTCAACGCGGCCGAAGAATCGCTCTCTCCTGTCGTGCTCCTGGCCGATGCCTTTCTCTCTCATCTTTACGAGCTGGTCGACCTCGAGGCGATCGAGGTCGAAGTCGTCCCCCGGACCAAGGAACCCCTGGGAAGAGGGAAGCGGCTTTTTACAGGAACCGCCCACGACAAACTGGGCAACGTGAAGACCAACGATCCCGATATCTACCGCGCCTGGATTTCAGAGATCAAGGGCCGTCATCACGAAGTGGCCGAAAAATACCCTCTTTACGAGTATCTTCCCCGAGAGGACTCTGATACGCTTCTGATCGCCTTTGGAATGCTTTCGCGAATCGTCTCACCTTTGAAAAGACGCTTCCCCTTCTTTCGACCTATTCGGATCTTGCCCCTCCTCGCAAAGGAGCTTCGCGAGGTGACAAAATCGTATCGCCGCATCCTCGTCGTCGAAGGAAGCGACGGGCAGTACGGAAGCTGGGTTCAAGGGGCGATCGGTCGGGAGGTGATAAGCATCCCCTGCCTTGGCGGCGGCTTTCGACTCCGGTGGATCGAGAAGGAATTGCAGAAACGGCTTGAGGAGAGCCCATGATCGATCGATCGTACAAAGACCTCCTAAAGATGAGGCGATTTCCCCACACGTGGTGTCCCGGATGCGGAATTGGAGCGGTGCTCAAAAACGTGGCGATGGTTCTGCGGGAGTTGGGATGGGGTTCTGAAAACACCGTTGCCGTCTCCGGAATCGGCTGTTCCGGAAGGATGTCAGGATATATGAACCTCGACGCCGTCCACACGCCCCACGGTCGTGCACTGACAGCGGCAGAGGCCATTAGGAGAGTTCGTGAGGATCTCCATGTGATCGTCCTCTCCGGCGACGGCGATCTCGCTAGCATCGGAGGGAATCACCTTCTTCATACGGCTCGGAGAAATCCCGACATCACCGTCATCTGCAACGACAACGAGATCTATGGCCTCACAGGCGGGCAAGCGGGCCCCACCACACCAAAGGGAACGAAAACGCTCACCTCTCCACGGGGCGAGCCATTTCCACCCCTCCGGCTGGGTCGAATTCTCACGGAACAGGCCCCGTATTTTTACGCTCGAACAACGGTCTATCATCGCCAGCACCTGCAGCAGTGTATCCGCGAAGCCCTTCTTTGGAAAGGGTTCAGTTTTGTTGACGTTCTGAGCGACTGCATCGAACTAAATGGAAGACGCCTGGGGTTTCGAACCGCCTTCCAGATGCTTCGTTGGTTCGACGAACGGTTTCGGATCGTCCGGGGGATCCGGGAACATCTCGAAGAGGATGAGCTGGGGATCGCTCAGGCCAAGGAGACAGCCCCGACGAAGAAGGTTCCAGAGGAAAAGTACGAACCTCCTCTGCCTTCGGTCGAGGCGCTACGGTTCATCTCCCACGAAGAATTGGAGCGTTTCGACGGCCGAGAAGGGAGCCCCCTCTGGATCGCTTACAAAGGCCTTGTTTACGATGTTTCGAAGAGCCCTCTTTTCCAGGGCGAAAAAAGGATGCGTTGTCACATCGCTGGAAAAGATCTCACCCACGAGATCGATGCCGCGCCCCATGGAGAGGACCTTCTCTTCTCCTTTCCTGTCGTCGGGAGGCTTGTATGAAGCGGATCGTTTTTACAGGGGTCGGAGGGCAATCGGTCAAGGTGATCTCCCATGTCCTGGCCTTGGCCCTCAAAGAGCTCGATTACGAGGTGGCCCTTCTTTACGATTACGACTCCTCGATTCGTAACACCCGGATCACCGCCTATCTGGTCTATGGTAAGGAGCCGATTGAAAACCCGGTGGTCGAGGAGGCCGACATCCTGATCCGGCTCCATGCCAAGGGGGATCAGCTCGTGGCCCAAAAGACCCTCTGTGATACGGGGCTTTGTACCGACGAGGAAATCCCCTTTGGCATGTTAGGGATTGAGAAATTCGGCAATGTCCTCTTCGGCAACATGATCGCCCTGGGCCGGCTCCTGCGGCTGGTGGGCCTCGATCTTGGCGCCCTCGACCTTGAGAGGCTTCTCCCGAAATCGAACCTGAAGGAGAATCTAAAGGCGATTCAGTTGGGCTATGATCTCAACCTTCACGAGGACTAAGGCCTGAAGGATCTCCCCTTGAGGCTGCTCCCTTCGTCGTATCGTCCGGCTTGAGAAAGAGGATCCCCAGGGGCGGGAGCGTCAAGGAAAGGGAGAAGGGCCTCCCGTGGGTCGGGATCGGTTCCGCCCCGACCCCTCCGAAATTCCCCTGGCCGCTTCCGCCATAGAGCTCGGCATCGCTGTTGAGAAGCTCCCTCCACCGGCCTCCCACAGGAACGCCAATCCGATAACCGTGCCTCGGAACGGGCGTCAGGTTGCACACGACGACAACGGCGATCGCCTCTGGCCTCCCCTTTCGGAGGAAGCTCACCACCCCCGTATCCGCATCGTGAAAGTCGATCCATTCGAAACCTTCCCGCTCGAAATCGAGGGTGTGCAACGAGGATTCTTCTCGATAGAGCCGGTTCAGATCCTTGACCCACTTCTGAAGTCCCTGATGAAAGGGGTATTGCAGAAGATGCCAATGGAGGCTTTCCTCGTGGAACCACTCCTGCCATTGCCCAAACTCGCCTCCCATGAAGAGAAGTTTCTTGCCCGGATGGCCGTACATGTATCCCAACAAGAGCCTCAGGTTTGCAGCCTTCTGCCAGTCATCACCGGGCATCTTGCCGATCAAGGAACCTTTTCCATAAACGACCTCGTCGTGAGAAAGGGGAAGGACGAAATTCTCATAAAAGGCATACCAGATGCTGAAGGTCAGGTGATGATGATGGTATTTTCGGTGGATGGGGTCCTTCGAAAAGTACTCCAGCGTGTCGTGCATCCATCCCATGTTCCACTTCATGCCGAACCCCAATCCACCGACAAAGGTGGGCCTCGAAACCATAGGCCAGGCGGTCGACTCCTCGGCAATGGTCTGAACATCAGGATACGCACCGTAGACCGCCTCGTTGAGTCGCTTGATGAAGGAAATGGCTTCGAGATTCTCCCGTCCGCCATAGATGTTTGGGATCCATTCGCCCTCCTTCCTGGCGTAATCGAGATAAAGCATGGAGGCGACGGCATCGACCCTGAGCCCGTCGATGTGATACTGGTCAAGCCAGAAGAGGGCGCTGCTGATGAGAAAAGCCCTCACCTCATTCCGACCGTGATTGAAAACATAGCTCTTCCATTCGGGATGAAACCCCTTTTTGGGATCGGCGTGTTCGAAGAGGTAGGTCCCATCGAAATAGGACAATCCATGGCCATCGTCCGGAAAATGGGATGGAACCCAGTCGAGGATGACGCCGATGCCGTTCTGATGGAGCGTATCGACGAGATACATGAAATCCTGAGGGGTGCCGTAGCGGGCGGTGGGCGCAAAGTATCCCACGGTTTGATATCCCCAAGAGCCGTAGAAAGGGTGCTCCATCACGGGCAGAAATTCAACATGGGTAAATCCCATCTCTTTGACATACTCGGCCAGGAGGGGAGCCACCTCCCTGTAGCTCAAAAACCGGTTATCCTCCTCCGGGACCCTCCTCCAGGAGCCGAGATGAACCTCGTAAATCGACATCGGGGCGTCAAGGCCATTGGCTCCCTTTCTCGTTTCCATCCACGCCCGGTCTTTCCACTCGTAGGCGAGGTCCCAAACCCTCGAGGCCGTGCCCGGAGGGCATTCCCAGAAAAAGGCGAAGGGGTCGCCCTTGTCGACTTCGTAGCCATGATATCGCGAACGGATGTGGAACTTGTAGCGCGTCCCTTTCGGTAGACGAGGAACGAATCCTTCCCATATACCCGATCGGTCTTCTCTCGCCTTCAAAGGATGGGAACCCTTTTCCCAGCCGTTGAAGTCTCCGACGACGGAGACGGCTTCAGCGTTAGGCGCCCACACGGCAAAATAGACCCCCTCCGTGCCCACCGGGTTGAGCATGTGCGCTCCGAGCTTCTCATAGAGATTGAAGTGGCTTCCTTCCTTGAAGAGATAAATGTCATGATCCGTGAAAAGGCTAACCTCTGAGTTCATCTTCTCTTGGATTTTCTTCTGCTCCATGATACTCCTCTCCAGCCGGCCCTTTTCGAGCCTTCCCGTGCCCCATCATTATAGGGCAAAAAAGGCTCCTTCACCACATCGGTGGAGCAAAAATTGGGAATCCATGGGATACGTCAGTTGAGGACGCGCAGAGGCCCCCCAGCGGCAAGGGCCTAAAGGGATAATGGCCCCTTGAAAGGAACGTATCCCAAATCGATTCGTTTTTACCCCTTCGCCATCGTTCCTTGATCCGGTTTACGAGAGCGACCTTGACCCAAGCCTTGGAATGTCGCATCCTAAAGGGGGGCACCAAGAGTTCTGCTGCTTTTGCACCTCCTCTTTCGAACTTCCCTCTTGACAACCCAAAATATTGTGGTAATGATTTATGTCAGTCCATTATTTAGTGGAGGTAGAGATGACGGTGGCACCGCTCACTGAGAATGCCCTGACGGTTTTAAGGAAGCGATACCTTAAGCGGGGTCCCAATGGAGAGGTGATGGAGACGCCCGAGGAACTCTTCTGGCGAGTGGCGAAGAACATTGCCTCGGCTGACCTTCTTTACCGCGCCGGCAACGGTGTCGCTCAGACAGAGGAGTCCTTCTTCCATCTCATGGCCTCCCTCGATTTCATGCCCAACTCGCCGACCTTGATGAACGCGGGAAGGGAGCTTCAGCAGCTTTCTGCATGCTTTGTCCTCCCCGTGGGTGACTCCATGGAGGAGATTTTCGATGCGGTCAAACAGATGGCCCTCATCCAGAAGAGCGGAGGAGGGACAGGGTTTTCCTTCTCTCGGATTCGGCCGAAAAACGACGTCGTGGGATCGACCCACGGGGTTTCGAGCGGACCTGTCTCCTTCATGAGGGTTTTTGATACGGCCACCGACACGGTGAAACAGGGGGGAACCCGACGGGGAGCCAATATGGGCGTTCTTCGTGTGGATCACCCGGATATCCTCGATTTCATCCAGTGTAAGGACGATGACGAGCGCTTCACCAATTTCAATATCTCTGTCGCGGCGACGGATGCCTTTATGGAAGCGGTTAAGCAAGGGACGACTTATCCCCTCCGAAACCCGAGAACCAAGGAAACCGTTCGGGTTTTGAACGCCCAGGAGGTCTTCGATCAGATTGTTTACCACGCATGGAGAAACGGAGATCCGGGCATCATCTTCATCGACCGGATCAACCGCGATAACCCCACACCTGAGTTGGGAGAGATCGAGAGCACCAACCCCTGCGGCGAACAGCCCCTGCTTCCTTACGAATCCTGCAACCTCGGATCGATCAACCTGGCCAACATGGTCAGAGATGGCGCCGTCGACTGGGAAAGGCTGGGCCGAACCACCGACGAGGCGGTCCACTTCCTCGACAATGTGATCGACATGAATCGCTACACCCTCCCTCAGATCGAAGCGATGACCAAGGGTAATCGAAAGATCGGCCTGGGTGTGATGGGCTTTGCAGATCTCCTTCTCCGCCTGGGAATTCCCTATAATGACGAGGAAGCCTTCAAACTGGGGGAGGAACTGATGGCCTTCATTCACGAGCGGGCAAGAATGGCCTCGAGGGCTTTGGCGTTGAAACGGGGTTCTTTCCCCAACTTTGACCGGAGCGTGTTGAAAGGCCGCTACGATGCCATGCGAAACGCGACCGTGACCACGATTGCGCCGACAGGGACGATCTCCATCATCGCAGGCGTCTCCTCAGGAATCGAGCCCATCTTTGCCCTTGCCTTCAAGCGTCACGTCCTCGATGGAAAGGAGCTCATGGAGGTCAACCCAATCTTCAGAGCCCTGGCCGAGAAAGAGGGGTTTTATTCGGAGGCCCTCCTCAGCGAGATTGCCGAGACCGGCCGTATGGAAAACGCAGCCCACGTCCCCGAGAGGTTCCGCAGGCTTTTTGTGACCGCTCACGACATCTCTCCCGAAGATCACATTCGGATGCAGGCAGCCTTCCAGAAGCATACGGATAACGCCGTGTCCAAAACCGTCAACTTTCCCCACGATGCCACCGTGGAAGACGTGGCAAAGGTCTATCAGTTGGCCTACGAGCTGGGCTGTAAGGGGGTGACGATCTACCGGGACCGAAGTCGCCAGGAACAGGTGCTCTATCGTGGTGTTCTCTCTTCGAAGGAAACCCGAGCCGACCGAAAAGAGGAAAGCCCCTCGAAGGTGGAAAAGAGGCCGAGAGAGCGCCAGGAGGTCACCTTTGGATCGACCCGAAAGATCAGGACGGGCTGCGGAAACCTCTACGTCACCGTCAATGAAGATCAAGAAGGCAATCTTTTTGAGATCTTCAACCAGATCGGGAAGGCGGGCGGCTGCGCGGCCTCCCAGTCGGAGGCCATCGGCCGCCTCGTTTCCCTCGCCTTTCGATCCGGCGTAGAGCCCGAGGTCGTAATCCGACAGCTCAAGGGGATCAGTTGTCATATGCCGGTTTGGCACCATCAGGGAAAGATCCTCTCCTGTGCCGATGCGATCGGAAAGGCGATCGAATGGCACCTCGAGATGAAAAAAGAGCGCTCCCAAGAAGAAGAAAAGGGACATCAAGGCAGCCACCCTCAGCTTCTCCTCGACCACGCTCGGAGCGAATCCCTCTCTTCCGTTCAACGGGGAGCCTGTCCTGAATGCGGCGGCCCCCTTCGCTTCGAAGAGGGCTGTGTCAAATGCCTCTGCGGCTACTCCGACTGCGGCTAAAGAAGCTTGGACAGTATCAGCCTTTTTCGCTGGGAAACTGGCAAAGAATTCGTTTCGACAAACTTGAACGGAACCAGATGTTCCATAGCGGCAGACCAACAGGATTCCTTGATCAAAGCCCATTAGGGAATGATCTTCCGCATCAGGATCAATAGGCTCTGAAGAAAAAAGACGACCCGATGAGCCGGCGGATTGTTTTTATTGCATGGATGGTCTTTGGAATAGCGCCACTCGCCTCTGGCGTGATCGAGACACCCGTTGCGACCTCTGGTTCGGAAACGAGGAAGTCCTTCTTCTTCACAGCGAGAAAGATCGGGGTGCCTGTGGTTCGGGCGAGGATTGACATAGAAGGGGCCTTCGAGGAGGACGGGAAACGGTTCTATCGGATCCTGGCAGAGGTCCGTTCCGTTGAGGGCCTACGACTTTTCTTTCGAATGAACAATCGGTTCACGGCGACCATGGAGGCGGATACCTGTCTACCCCTTCGATACGCCAAGGAGATCGATCAGGGTGGCCTCCTCTTTCCCAAGAAACGCTACCACCAGGTCCTCAGCTTCGATTCCCTTCACCAGAAGGTGGTGGTGGAAGATGAAGGGAATGGAGAGAAACGGGAGATCTCCCTTCCTCCCAACACCTACGACCCCCTTTCGATGTTTGGACGATGTTATCTGAGAGAGGAAATTCAGCCAGGGCAGGAAATCTCCATGTCGATCTTCGACGGCCTCAAGCTTCGCCAGCTGGTTTTTCATCCGAGGAGAGAAAATCTATCCTTGCGCGGGGCAGAACAGGAGGCCATTTGCCTTCAGTCCTCCACCTCTTTTTCCACCTTTGGGGAAAAGGAGGGAACGATCCGGATCTGCTACTCGGCCGATGGGAAGAAGACGCCCGTGGCAATGGAGGTCTCGCTGCCGGTCGGAACGGTGAAATTTGAACTGGACGAAGCGCTGGATTAAAAAGGAAATCATCGGGGGTAAATGGAAGGCCACCAAACGTTGAAAAACACGAAAGGAGGAGACTATGGCAGAAAAGAAGGCGGTGAAGAAGGCTTCGAAAAAAGGGGTTCAGAAAGGTGAAACCTATAAATGCAGCGTCTGCGGCCTCGCGGTGACGATCGATGAAGTGTGCGGTTGTGCCGATGTCTGCGATATCATCTGCTGCGAGAAACCGATGAAAAAGAAACGGGCCCGGGCTTAGTTGGAAGGGCCTCTTTCGGTTTTCGTTTTCTCCCTCTTTGCGCTCGGCTCCATTGCCCCCAAACCTTGGAGGCGCTTCTTCGGAGGCGCCTCCTTATCTTCTTTCGATCAAGGGAAAGCACATGGAAGAACTGACGACCGATATCCTTGTGATTGGAAGCGGCCTTGCCGGCATTCTCTCGGCCTTGGAAGCCGAGAGGACGGGCCTTCAGGTCTTGCTGACAGGCAAATTTACCATTGCTCTTGGAACAAATACATCGATGGCCAACGGTGCCTTCACGGCGGCCAACTCCCGCTTCAGCGAAGAAGACCATCTTCGGCTCACCCTTGAAGCCGGAAAAGGGCTGAACCGGATCGACCGCGTGGAAACCCTGGTGAGAAACGCAAGAGACGCCATCGAGCGGTTAAGAGAATATGACGTACCCATCGTGGAGGGAACGATCGGCTACTGGATCGATAGACCTTCCACCTGTTCCCAACTGCCGGGAGTACTCCTGGTCAAGGCCCTTGCAGAGAGGCTCAAATCGAGCACGATTCGGCTCCTGCCCGGATTCGTCGTCTTCGAGCTGATCGTGGAGGAGGGCGAGGTCCGTGGGGCCATGGGCTTTCTGAAAGAGGAAAAGCCTTTGCTCATCCGGTCAAAAGCGGTTGTCCTCGCTACCGGAGGAGCAGGTGCGATCTACGCCAGGAATGACAACCAGAGAAGCATCTTGGGGGATGGCTACGCCTTGGCCCTTCGAGCGGGCCTGCCCCTCTTCGATCTCGAGTTTGTCCAGTTTTTTCCTCTCGTCCTCGCGGAACCGAACCTCTCAACCTTCATGCTTTTCCCCCCTTACCCCGAGGAGGCCAAGCTGGTCAATCACAAGAGAGAAGATCTTCTGGAGCGATTGGCCATTGGGAGGAACCTGAGCCAGGCCATAATCACCCAAAGGGACCGTTTTTCAATTGCCCTTTACGAAAGCTCCGAAAAGGAGGATATCTACCTCGATCTTACGAGGGTTCCGGAAGAGAAATGGGAGCACTATCCTCTCAATTTATTGAGAAAGTCAAAGTTCCCCTTCCGCGAGAGGCCCTTCCTCGTTCTTCCAGCGGTCCATTTTTTCATGGGGGGAGTGGAAACAGACGACGAAGGAAGGACGTCTCTCGAGGGCCTTTTCGCCGTGGGGGAGGTGACCTGGGGAGCCCATGGAGCCAATCGCCTGGGAGGGAATGCCCTCACCGAGTGCGCTGTCATGGGAATGCGCACGGGCAGAGCCGCCGCTCACGACGCAAGGCTTAAAGGCCTTGGAAAAGTACCCGTCTCCAAATGGGAGAAAAGGGTTCGGGACCATCTGAAGAGGAAGGCGGGAGGCCTCGACTCTTCGAGAGACCTTCTAAGAAAACTGAAGAGCTTGGCCTGGAGGACGGTGGGCCCGATACGGGACGAGCGGACGATGACGGAAGGCCTTTCCGAACTGGCCTCTCTTGAAGAGAGGATCGCCACCCTTCGTCCAACTACGATTCCAGAGCTTCTGAGAAAGAGAGAGCTCGAAAACGTGGCTCTTCTTCTTAGAGCCCTTCTCATGGGAAGCCTTGCCCGAACCGAAAGCCGTGGTTCTTTCTATCGAAGAGACTTCCCTCATCAAGACGACACCCACTGGTTGAAAACAACCTGCTATCGATTGAAGGAGGGGGAACTCCTGGTGACCCATCGCCCCGTGAACGAGAGAGCGGAAGGCCTGAAATTCGGGCCACCTTGAAAAGGCAGCTCCCCTTTCCCCCATTGCTTATCTCGATCGCCTTCGGTTAGAATTTTTTGGCTTATCCTAAAGAATTTTTTACTCCCTTCACTGATAAAGGGGAAGGTTTTAAGAAAGGCGACCCAAGGGTGATTCATTCGTGCACAGTCGTTGCTCCTGCCTCAACGGCGAATCTCGGTCCGGGGTTTGACGTCTTCGGCCTCGGCCTCGATCCCCTCGCGGACAGGGTGAAGATTGTCAGAGGGCAATGGAAGAAAGGTCGGATCGCGATCCGGCTGGTGGGTACGAAAGGTCGGGCGATCCCGTCGAAACCCGAACTGAACACGGCGGGCGTGGTTCTTCAAAAAATGGCAAGGGATTTCGGTATCGACGACGACCTTGACGTTTTCATCTCAAAGGGAGTGCCCATGGGCTCGGGTCTGGGAAGCAGCGCCGCGTCTGCAGCGGCCTCAGCCATTGCTTTTGCACGGCTTTTCGAGCTCGGGATCGGAAAGACGGAGCTGATCCGATATGCAGGCGAGGGAGAGATCGCAAGCGCCGGAACGAGGCATTACGACAATGTGGCTGCCTCGTTGCTGGGCGGATTTGTGATCGTTCGAGAAATCCCTCAGCTTGACTTCATTCGGATCACACCGCCCGATGATCTCGTCTTGGTCGTCGCGATCCCTCAGCTCAAGATGCCGGGCCGAAAGACCGAGTACGCACGAAGTGTTTTGCCCAAGAAAGTCGCCCTGAAAAACGTTTCTCAAAACATCTCCAATGCAACCACCCTTGTAACAGGGCTCTTCCGCAAGAGCGTCGATCTCATTGCAATGGGGATTGAGGATGGGATCATTGAGCCCGTAAGGAGTCGTCTCATCCCAGGCTACGCTCGCGTCAAGGCGAGGGCTATCGAAGCGGGAGCCCTCGCATCGACGATCAGTGGAGCCGGGCCCTCCATGATCGCCATTCTTCGGACGGCCGAAAGGGAGAAATTCGTCCGTCGGGCCATGGCTTTGGGGTTTAAGGAAGTTGGATTATCCTGTCAAACCTTGACTTGTTGGCCGAGCCGGGGCGCACGGATCGTAGCGACCACGTAGGGTGGAGCCCGCTGTTGCAAGAACCCTGCACAGAGAGGGCCCCGGTGAAGTCTATGAAGGCCGAACATATGTCGACTAAACCCGCGTTACAAGCCCTCCGGGACGTCCTCTCCGGGGCTACGCGATGCAACGAGCGGGTGGAGGCAGGCATGGAGGCAAAGAAATGAAATCGAAGGTGATCCTCCTATTGATCTTCGCGGGTCTCCTGCTCGGAACTGGTGGAGTACTTTACTGGAAGAAAGTTACCATCCTCTATCTGGAGAACATGGATCGCCCTCGGTATGTTCGGGTATGGGTAAATCCGACAGACCAGTTCTCAATCTTCTACATTCACTCCGTCTTCAACGCCCCGGCCATCGAAGAGTTTCAGGTCGAGCGGGGTGCCATCACGCTCAAGGGGGTGAGAACCGAGAGCCACGGGATCATGGAATACTATGGGTTCGAAGACACCCAGCCCTATCACCCCATGGATCAGAAGCTCGGAGCGATCTTCTTTCGAGTGGCCATGGGCGAAGGTCAAGGACTGATCGTCCGGGATAAAAAGATCTACCTGAGCGAGGTGGGAGAGAAGGGAGATCGGATCCGGTTGAGGGTGAGCACCCTCCCCCTCGGAGTCTATCTGATGAGGACGTTGCTCGAAAAGATCTGAATCCGATCAAACCTCAAATTCCTCGAAGCTCTCTCTCGCGGCCTTTCCAAAAAACCCCCTTTCATTGGGTCTTCAGGCCATCATTTGATAAAAAGACTTGGGTAAATTATGATTAAACGGTAGGGGGAAAACCACAAACGGAGAACAACGAGAGATGAAAAAAGAAACGATCATCCTATCGGTAGCGATCGCTTTTGTGGTGGGATTTGTGGCCGGGGCTGCCGTCGGCATTGTCTACATGGTGAAAAAGGGCGAAACCCTAAGGCCCATGCAGGCTGAACCCTCTGGCCCCGTGCTCCCTCAGGCCGCTGAACCCACCGAACCCCAAGGCCCCGATCCGCTCGAGGCTGCCGCCAAGATAAAAGCTTTGAAAGATATCCTAAGCAAGGACCCGAAAAACCTCGCCGCATGGGTCGAGCTCGGAAACCTCTATTTCGACACGAACCAGCCCCAGGAGGCTATTGAAGCCTATCAACGCTACCTCGCCTTAAAACCCGATAACGCCGATGTTCGTACCGATATGGGAATCATGTATCGAAAACTCGGCCAGTTCGACCGGGCGATCGAGGAGTTCAAGAAGGCCGCCCAAAGCGATACGAAACACCTCAACAGTCGCTATAACATCGGGATTGTCCTTCTCCATGACAAACAAGATATCAAGGGAGCGATCCGGGCTTGGGAGGACTACATCAAAGTCGATCCCAGCAGCGAACGGGCCAAACGTCTGAAAGCCCAAATGGAGAGGATGAGGGCCATGGTCAAATAAGACGTCCCTCGAAGGACCCCTTACTTCATCAAACCCACTTGCACATTTCGAAACCGGGCGGGCGAGGCGCCGTGGCCCACATGGGCCACCTGGCCTGGCTCGCCCTTTCCGCAATTGGGGGTTCCCCAGAGCTGCCAGGCTTCTTTGTTGCCCACGGCATCGCAGGCTCGCCAGAATCGGGGAGTCTCTCCCGCATAGGTCGGGTTTTTCACCATCTCCCCGAGCTTTCCCCCCTTGATCTCCCAACCAATCTCGGTTCCAAACTGGAAGTGGATGCGGCGGTCATCGATCGACCAGCTTCGATTCGTGCTCAGAAGAAGCCCTTCCTCCGTGTCAGCAATCATCTCTTCAAGGGTCCATTCTCCTGGTTCAAGATTGATGTTGGTCATGCGAATAAGGGGAATCCGATTCCAACCATCCGCTCTCATGGTGCCATTGCTTTGCCCTCCCAGGCGGCTCGCTGTCTCCCTCGAGGTGAGAACATTGACCAACACCCCATGGGTGATGATCGGAACCCTTTGGGCCCGAACGCCTTCGTCATCATACCCAAAAGTGCCCAGCCCCCCTTCTACGGTGGCGTCGGCCACAACATTGACCTGCTCGGAACCATATCGAAAACGGCCCACCATCTCAGTCGAAACAAAGCTCGTTCCCGCATAGCTCGCCTCTGTTCCGAGGATCCGATCCAACTCGATGGGATGTCCAATCGACTCATGAATCTGGAGGGCGAGCTGAGAGCTTTCGAGGATGACGGTGGTCACCTTGGACGGGCAGGGCTTGGCCGAGAGAAGAGCCTCCGCCTCTTGGGAGATCCGTTCTGCGTGCTCTGGAAGCCCAAGCGTTTCGATCCATTCATACCCCCGGGTGGCAAAATTGCCCCGGAAGGAGTTCGGATACGATCGAACTTGAACCTCTCCGCCTTCAATGGCGGTGGCGGCGATGCCCGCACCGCACTCGACGATCTCTTGCTCGATGAGGGCGCCCTCGGTAGAGGCGAAGGTCTTTTCAGTTTTGTAGCATCCCATGAAGGCCTCTCGAATCTTGATCCGACTGCGTTTTGCCATAACCTCGTCGGCTCGAAAAAGCAGCTCAAGCTTCGCATCCATGCTCACGCCGAGAGGATCGGTTATGAAAGAAGTCCGATACGTGTCCCTCACGGGAATGATCGGCGAGAGCGAAACCCTCTGCTTCATGGCCCGCGAGCTTGCCCGGGCGATTTGGATAGCCTTGCCTAAAACATCTTCCATCTCCCTCTTCGAAACGTTTGAGCTGCATGCAAACCCCCATGCCCCTCCTACGAGGACTCGGATGCCGAAACCGAGGTCTTCATCATGGGTTAAGACGTCGACGGTTCCGTTCTTAACGGCGATCTCTTCGGACTGACGACGAACGATCCGTACATCCGCATAGTCCACCTTCTTGAGCTGAGCCAAGTCCAATATATGAAGCATCCACGCTTTCATTCAATCCCCCCAACCCTTGTTGAGTAAGCCTTTTTAAGCCCTTTCGTAACGTCTCCACTCCTTCGTTGGCCATCGTCTTCCCCACAATGGCCTTCCCTCCTATTTTGCAAGCCCAGAGCCTGTGTCTCAACGTACCACAAACCTTCCCGACCTTCAAGCCGACGAGAGACCCATGTTTACCCTCTTCTACTTCGCCCGGCCTTATTAATCCTGTCAAAGTAGAAATGACACACATCTCCCACTTCCGCCTTGGCGGGAGAGAGCTGGGGTGAGGGTTTTCCCTTTGAATACGAACCGGAACCTCTGTGCGATTGACTTCCCTTGAAAGATATCGCATTTTGGGGATGGGAAGCTGGAGGTGATTCTGTTCTTTGTAAATTTGCTTCCCCGAGAGTTTCTACCCACTTTTTTCGTTGGGCGTAGCTCCGACCCAAAAACAAGGCTGAAGCTTGGAGACGTTGGTGCCACGCCTCGACTTCGATCCGTCAAAGGGGAGGAAGGGGGTTCAGGATGAACGATCTCCGTGAGAAAGGCTTTTCAACGCGGGCTGTCCATTCTGGAGAACGTCGGTATCGATCGCAGTGGACGCCCGTTACCACACCGATTTATTCAACCGTAGGATACCTCTACGAACGGATGGACGATCTGGACAAGGTGTTCGGAGGAAAGAAGGAGGGCTTCGTCTATACTCGCTACGAGAACCCGACCGTTGCGGCTTTGGAGGAGGCCGTGGCGAGCCTTGAGGGAGGAGAAGGGGCTCAGGCCTATGCCTCTGGAATGGCCGCTGTTCATGGAGCGCTCCTTGCTGCCGGCCTCCGAAGCG
>Ga0315298_1005850_pt1 | contig 17129 bp, 16 predicted proteins | sample WHS_1_MG_FD_203077 | JGI IMG/M metagenome (GOLD analysis project Ga0315298, IMG submission 203077) | Extremophilic microbial mat communities from Washburn Hot Springs, YNP, Wyoming, USA - WHS_1_MG | ecosystem: Environmental > Aquatic > Thermal springs > Hot (42-90C) | place: USA: Wyoming...
ACAAGAATGAGGAGGACTAAAACAAAAGAGCAAACGTTGTCGAGGCATTTTTATAGATGGAGGAAGGCTTGAAGGTAATACTTGTTTTGCTCAGTGGAATTGCGGACAGATCAAGTGAGTCTCTCGGGTGGAAGACGCCATTGCAAGCCGCTTCGCTTCCAAATTTTGACGAACTTGCGAGTATCGGCTCCTGCGGAACCATGTACCCGTTAGGTCCTGGGATTTGCCCCTCAAGTGATCAAGCCTCCTGGAACATCTTAGGCTACGGGAAGTACAAATATCCTGGCAGGGCTTGCTTTGAAGCCTTAGGCGCTAAGATACATTTAGAACCCGAAGATGTAATTATCTGGGGGGATCTTGCTTCTACTACTATCGAAGGAGGAAAACGCTACGTTCAGGCTTCTCCCTCATATCTTCCCGAAGATGATGCAAAAGAAATTGCAGCTTCTGTTTCGGGATACACTCCGGAGTTTTTCGATTTAAGGGTTTACCACCTGAAAGGACCTCATATTTTATTGATCCTTAAAAGCGGGGCATCTGCATTGGTTACGGATTCAGATCCCGTCTTTTACCAGAACCCGGTTCCTGAAATCTATCCTGCAGCCCATACTTCAGAGGATGCCTCGATCACCGCCGCAGAACTGAACAGGTTCTCGTCCTGGGCAAAAAATCTTCTTTCCTCCCATCCAATAACAATAAAAAGGCTTGAAGAGGGAATGACAGCGCCAAACTATGTTCTTCTCAAATGGCCATCCACGTATCCAGAGGTTCCTGACTTCAAAAGGGAGTGGGGATTTCAAGCAATTGCATTCTTCTCGGAAAATTTTTTTGCAGGATTAACAAAAGCACTTGGAATAGAAGGAAAAGCAATCTCAGCTAAAGACCCATATGAAGACCTCAAGCAAAAGCTTGAAAAAGCAATTCATGCTCTCGAAGATGGCTTCGACTTTGCCTGCATACATACAAGTGCAGCAGATGAGGTTTCGCGCACAGGAAGACCGATGAAAAAAGTAAGGGTACTTGAAGAATTCGATAAAGCGTTAGGTGAAATAAAAGAATATTTAATCAATAATCCAGAGATTATTTTCGTCCTAACAAGTGATCATCCAACCCCATCTGGAGGTTCAATGGATGTAATTCACTCAGGCGAATCGGTCCCTATTCTCATTGTAGGGAAAAATACAAGACGGGATTATGTCTCCAGCTTCGATGAAGTTAGCTTTATAGGTGGTTCGTTGGGGCAAATTAAAGGGGTTGATGTTATGCCTTTAATCCTCAACTTTACCGATAGGGCAAAGTTTGGAGCAATGAGAGTCGGGCAAGCAGAAACCCAGTACCACAAAGCCTTATCAAATCTCGACGAGTTGGAATGAAAGCGGACGAAAACTCAATTCAAAAAATCAAAAACCTTCTCGTAACAGGAAAACCTGGATGCGGAAAAACAACACTCCTTGTCAACTTGCTAAGAGAGAGAAGTAAAACTCGCGGATTTTACACTGAAGAGAAAAGGCGGGGCAACGCAAGGGTTGGGTTTGCAATTAAAACTATCGAGGGAAAGTACGGTACTCTTGCTGAAGTTGGACTCCGTTCGAAAGTCCAAATCGGTCGATATGGAGTCAACACCAAGGATATTGATAACATCATGGTGCCTGAGATCATGGCTGCAATTGCTGATGATGATGTTAGTTTAATCCTCATCGACGAAATAGGGGGGATGGAAATATCAAGCGAAAACTTCAGGAAAGCAGTGCTGGCAGCGCTCGATTCTGAAAAGCGCGTTCTCGCGACAATTCAGATGAAGAAAAATCCATTCCTTGATGCTATTAGGTCAAGAAAAGATGTTCGCATAGTTGAATTGACGCCAACTACGAGAGAAGATTTGCGAGTAAAAATCTTATCATGGCTTGAATTTGAGGAAATTTCCAATAATACAAAGCCTTGAGAAGAATGCCTATAATGAAACTAACATAAGGTAATGGAATTGATGGAAAGAAAGCTATGAAAGCTCTTTTGATTTCTGATGCAATTGGGCTTGGAATAATGGAAGTAAGACCCGAGCCTGCCTGGCTTTCCAAATTCACAATCCTCAGGAATAAAGACATCCTTGCGCCGGATTATGGAGCCATGCATGTTGTTGCGAACCTTAAAAAGCATGGATTTCCGGTAAAAGTAATAAACCTTGTTGCAGACTTGCATAGTAATCCTTCTTTTTTTCATGAAAAGCAAACTGACCCAGAAAAAATTTCAAAAACTGAGATCGGGAATCCCGAAAAGGCCTACGAGTCCCGCAAATATCTTTTCGACTCGATCGATAAATTTCAGCCAGGAGTAATTCTCTTCCCACTATCAATTTACAACTTGGCACTCTACCATCGAATGCTTCTCTCCCAGATAAAAAGCGCATTTCCAGATTCTGTTCTTGTCACCGGTGGCATTTACGCAACAATGCACGCACAGGAAATACTTGAAGATGGCGCAGCAGATGTGGTGGTTCGCGGTGAGGGAGAGTTAACAACCTTAGAGCTTTTTGCAGCCTTGAAAGAAGGAAGAAGTTTCTCTCAGATATCCGGCATCAGTTATAGAAAAAAACAGAAGATAATTCATAATCCGCTTCGAAATCCAATTTCGGACCTCAATTCACTTCCACACTTATATACAGTCTCGGAAGAATTCAATATCAAGGCAAGGTTCAAGATTCTTTCAGAAGTAAACCCGGAAGATGACTTCATACCGGGTTCCGGTTTCCTCACCTCCCGCGGATGTCCCGAAGCCTGCTCTTTTTGCCTTGATCCCGCCATCAACCACGGACGCGTAAGGTTTCATTCGCCTGAATATGTTGAGAATGTCCTGTCATATTGTGCAGAAAGATTCCCCTCCAAAGCTTTCTTTTTCGGAGATGCAACTTTCACTATGAACAAGAAACGCCTCTTCAAAATACTTAAAACGCTCGCTCCATTTCCATATTCATACCAAATTCAGACGCGTGCAGATTACCTCGACCGCGAAATAACAGAGGCACTTGCCAGAGCGCGATTTACTCGAGTTGCCATAGGTGCAGAATCTTTCAATCAAAAAATCCTCCAAGAAGTAGCAAGGAAGCGTCTCGATGTTTCGAGAATTCTTACGGCTTGCCACCTTGCTCGCGAATCTGGAATGCAACCCCTCCTAACGTTTATCGTTGGGCTCCCCGGTGAAAGTAAAGAAAGCGTCTGGAGAACGGTGGAAATTCTGAAAGAGAACAAGCTCAAAATCGCTACCTTCTTTCCTCTGGTAGTTTTCAAAGGAACGGCACTATTTGAAACCTTCAAGACTTTTGTCGGCGAGAAAGAACGTGAAAGGCTGAGACTAAATCCAGCAAGCGAGGAGTTCTTCTTCATAAGCGAAGAATTCCCAAGTGCCGAAGAACTAACTTCCTTCACAACACAGGTGAACCGCGAAATACTCTCCTTTCAAAGTTCAGATCCTTCTAAATAAGGGGAACATTTGCACTTTTGAAATCAAACCTTCGACGAACCTGAATTGGTTCCCTTCTTTATCGTGAACACAAAAGCAAAGTAAACGTTAAAATATATGTGAAAAGTTTTTCGATGAGTGATCCACCAGATAGGAGGGAGTGCTTGAGAAGTCAAGAAATGCCCTTTAAGGCTTGTTACTGCCATCCGAATCGTCCTGCAATACGCGATTGCTCAAAATGTGGAAGACCAATATGCTCGGAGTGCTCAAAGCGCTCGGATGATGCATATTATTGTGAGTCCTGCCTGGAAGCAGTCAATCTTGAAATCCTCCGGAGAAAAACGAAAAAAGAAGAGGCTATCGCAAGTACTGAAGAAGCGATACCTATTCCTCCTGCACCTGAGCCAAGGCTACCAGTGGGGGATGTAACGGTTTTTGAAAATGGGAAAGTCGAAATTCATTTTGAGAAAGAGAAAGCAAGTTCGACTCATACCCCCATGGAAGAGCAGAGTTTGAAGGAGCCCCTCGCAATGGAGACAAGGAAAGTTTCGCAGCAAGAAGAGGAGGAACTAACTTATTCCACTTTGAAAGAAGCGGATGAATTAGAAAAAGCAATCCAAAGGGCAAAAAAGCGGGAGATAAAAAGAAAAGTACATCCTTCATCTGAGGCAACTGCGAAGGCGGTAAGATTGAAAAGACCTTCTGTTAAGCGCCCTGTACCTCCAAAGACTCAAGAGAAGGCAAGCGAGGAAGAAGAAGCCAAAATAACAGAGGAAGCAAAAGCCACATCGAGGAAACCTATACCATCATTTGAGATCTTAAAACCACTTAAGAACAACCAGGTCTTCTCAGCTTCCCTTTACGGATTAGCAGCAGGACTTGCATCGTATGCATTCTGGCTCCTTTTCCCGCTATTTTTAAAGCGCTGGACTGAAGCATCAGCTCTTACTGCAGGCATTATTATTCCCTGGGCTTGCCTTTATGGGTCAACAGCAAGGATTAGAGCCGGAAGGCGGGTTTGGGTAGAAAAACCATCGCCAGTGAAACTTGCAATTGTCTCACTTATCATAATGGCATGCCTCTGTTTTACAGCAGAATATCTTTCATTTCGCCTCATCATTCGAGGAACTATGTATGGATGGTCTGACTATGCCATAAACTACTTCAAGTTAATTGATCGTATAATTTTAGCATGCGGAATCGCCCTTTCCTTTTTTGTTCCTTTCGTTCTTTCAGCAGGGAGAAGTCTAACGCGCCATGAAAAAATCAATAAAAAAACTATTTAAAATTATCAAGTCAATCAAGCGTCTTGACAATCAAGCAGTACTCAGAGGCTATCCAAAACACTCCAACGAACTATTTAACCCTTAAAGTGAAAGTTCTTTTCTTTGATCCCACATCCTCAAACGATACCAGGCTGATGAAAGGGGGCTATACCTTTTCCCGTGAATTTCCGCACTACGAAGACTTTCGAGGAGTTCAAGTGGCCCCTCAAAATGCTTCATATAAACATACGTCGTACCAAGGTGAATTGGCTCATGAGCATCGCTTCCCGCCGCTTGCGCAATCTTATGATCCTCAAGAAACCGTCTCGCAAGAATGTTCGCAAAGGGAAAGCGTGGCTTCCCATTGAATACCTCGATAATGTCAATCATTCCTTCATTGACCAGCCTCTCAAGTTCTTTCGCCTTTAGCCTTTTAAGTTTTAAAAGATCAAAAGGATGCGGGACGTAAACAAGCCCTCCCTGCCCTTTAATCAGCTCCATAGTTTCAACAGGGGTTTTCTTCCGGGGGATTTTCTCACGAAGGAAAAGCCCGCATATCTCTCCACCAGTAGTCCTGACTTCCTCCCCTTTTATGATGAGCGGCGCCCAGCCACCAGATGCTCTCACTTCGGCTGCTTTTTCCGAAAAAGCGCAAGCTCCCTCGAACTCGTCATGGTCCATGATAGCAACCGCATCTATCCCTTTTCTCTTGCATTCCTGGACAAGCAGTTCAAAAGTGATCACCGAGTCAGGAGAGAAAACCGTATGAACATGGAAGTCAACTTTCAGCATTAAATTCTCCATCGCCAATTCTCTTTAAGTAAAAATTACACGCTCACATTAACCCCGCAGTGCCCCAATATCGAACGCCATATGAAAAGCCCATCAGTGCTTCCCATCTCAATTTCAGAAGCCCTTTCAGGATGAGGCATCATGCCAAGAATATTTCCCTCCCTGTTACATACACCAGCAATATTCTCAATTGCGCCATTTGGATTGAATTCATTAAGGACACTTCCTTCCTCCGAGCAATACCGGAAAACAATCTGACCGTGCCTTTTCATCTTCTCGAGCATCTCGTATGGAACCTGGTAATTCCCTTCGTTATGAGCAATCGGTATTTTCAATATCTGCCCCTTGCCGGCTCCACAAGTCCACGGAGTAGTATTAGTCTCAACCCTGATATTAACAAAACGACATATGAACTTCAGTCCAATGTTTCTCATCATTGCACCGGGAAGAAGTCCTGCTTCAAGTAAAATCTGAAAGCCATTACATATCCCAACGACAAATCCACCGGATGAAGCGAATTTCTCAATTGCGCCCATAACAGGAGAAAATCTCGCCACTGCACCGGTCCTTAGATAATCACCGTAAGAAAACCCTCCAGGAAGAACAATGCAATCGAAACCTGATAAGTCGGTATCTTCATGCCAGACATAACTTGCTTCCTGACCAAGAACTTCCTTTAAGACATAAAAACAGTCATGGTCACAATTCGAGCCAGGAAAGACAACAACCCCAAATCGCATCAAGTTTCAACCTCCACGCGATAGTCCTCGATTATCGGGTTCGCAAGAATCTTCTCGCACATCTCAGATATTCTTCTTTCAAGCTCATCCTTATCCGCACCATTGACTTTGAGTTCCATGTACTTGCCTATCCTCAAATCTTCAACCTCATCAAACCCCAGGGAATGGAGTGCACGAAGAATTGTTTTCCCCTGTGGGTCAAGTATCCCCTTTTTTAACGAAACATAAACTCGAGCTTCTGCCAAAGTCTTCCTCCCTTCTTATGGCTTCACAGGAAGCCTTTCAAGCCTTGCAAAGATTTCATCAATTCTCGAAACTGAATCTCTTGGGTCAAAACATCTTTCAATTTCTTCCGGCGTCAGATAATTGCCAATTTGAGGATCGTGGACAAGCCCCTCGCGAAAAGACTGCTCACCTCTCGAAGCCTTCATTGCATGCCTCTGAACCATCCGGTAAGCCTCCTGTCTCGTTGCACCCTTTCCAATGAGAGCAAGAAGAACCTTCTCAGAGAAAATAAGTCCGTCGGTAATCTCTATGTTCTTCTCCATCCTCACAGGGTAAACAACAAGTCCATCCATAATTTCTATAAATTTGTTCATCATGTAGTCAAGAGCAAGGCAACTATCAGGTATTATTACCCTTTCGGCTGATGAGTGGCTTATGTCGCGCTCGTGCCAGAGTGCAATATTCTGCAAGGCAACCATCGCATTCCCTCGAATGAGCCTTGCAAGGCCACAAATCCTTTCACAGATTATGGGGTTTCGCTTATGGGGCATGGCAGAAGAACCGGTCTGTCCTTCACGGAAAGGTTCCTCTGCCTCCATGATTTCCGTTCTCTGAAGCGCTCTCACTTCAGTTGCGAACTTTTCAAGAGAAGAAGCGACAATTGCAAGAGTGCACATGAATTCAGCATGTCGATCTCTCTGGAGAATCTGGCTTGAAGCCTCCGCTGGCTTAAGTCCAAGCTTCTCACACACATATTTCTCCACGAAAGGGTCAACACTTGCGTAAGTTCCAACCGCGCCAGAAATTTTCCCACATGCCACAATATCACGAGCATCAAGAAGCCTATCAAGGTTTCTTCTCGTCTCAAATGCCCATACTGCAAGCTTCGCCCCAAAAGTTATTGGCTCCGCATGCACCCCATGAGTCCTTCCTGCCATCAAGGTATTCCTGTGCTCAAGCGCTTTATTCTTAATTAGTCCAAGAAGTTTTGAGGCGTCCTCAATTAGAATGTCTGCTGAATCGCGCATTTGGATTGCAAGGCCAGTATCGAGAACATCGGAAGATGTCATTCCATAATGTAAAAACCTTGCAGACTCTCCAATGTTTTCCGAAAGATTTTCAAGAAATGCAACAACGTCATGGCGAGTGCGCTTCTCAATCTCCTTTATGCGTTTAATGTCGAATCGCGCATTCTTTCTTATCTCTTCAAGTGCAATCCTTGGAACAACTCCCAATTGAGCCATTGCTTCACAGGCGAGAACTTCGATCTGAAGCCAGTTCTGAAGTTTTGATTCCTCGGTCCAGATTTCGCTCATCCTTGGCAAGCTATATTTCTCAATCATGGGCCCTCACCGCCTCATCGCTCTTCAAATCTTCCGACACAAAGAGACAAAGCAACAAAAATCGGGTAAGTAATACATAATTCCCGACTTTTAGTCTTCCTCCAACCTCCTCCGCAAGTCAACAAGTCTTTGTCTAACATCAGGGTGTTTAAGGGCAAGTATTCTTCCTGCGAGAATAGCAGCATTCCTCGCTCCACCCACAGCAACAGTTGCTACCGGTATTCCAGAAGGCATCTGGACGATAGAAAAAAGAGCATCAATACCACCAGGAAGTCCTGAGTCAATGGGAACCCCAATAACCGGAAGATTTGTGCGTGCTGCAACAACGCCGGGGAGTGCCGCACTCATTCCAGCAGCAGCGATTATAACTTCCGCACCAGAGCTTTCAGCCTCAAGAACAAGATTTTCAACCTTCTCTGGATTCCGGTGAGCAGAGGCAACTTCAATTTTATATGGAATGCCAAGCTCCGATAGAACTTCCTCGCAAGAATTCATTACAGGAAGATCATTTTTGCTTCCTACAATTACGAGAACAAGAAAATCCGCCACCTAATCCTCCTTATGATTAGCCCTCAAGAGCCTTAAGTCCTATGTCCTTTCTGTAATGCATTCCTTCAAAACTAATCATTTGAACTGCTTCGTAAGCCAGTCCCCTCGCCTCCTCAATGTCGCTTCCAAGCGCAACTACATTAAGAACCCTTCCGCCTGCAGTTACTACCTTGCCGTCCTCAATTTTTGTTCCAGCATGGAAAATCTCAACCTTTGAATCAGATGACGCTGCCTTTAAACCTTTGATTGGAAATCCAGTCTCGTATTTTCCTGGATAGCCGCCGGAAGCAATGACAACGCAAACACAATACTCATCCGACCAATCGAATTTCACCTCACTAATTCTGCCATCGATGGAAGAAAGTAAGGCGGGCAGAAGATCGCTTTTCAACCGTGGAACAACAGCCTGGGTTTCCGGGTCGCCAAAACGAACGTTGAATTCCAAGACCTTTGGTCCGTCAGATGTAAGTATAAGACCGCCGTATAACACTCCTTTATAAGGGATACCTTTCTCAGACATTGCATGAATCGTAGCCTCCATTATTCTTTCGTGGATGAATTTCTCAGTTTCAGAATCCACAAAAGGAACTGGAGAATATGCCCCCATTCCCCCTGTATTCGGTCCCCGGTCATTGTCGTAAGCCCTTTTGTGGTCCTGTGATGGAACCATGTGCAAAAGGTTCAAACCATCAGAAATCGAAAGTATGGAAACTTCCTGCCCTTCAAGATATTCCTCAACAATCACTTTCTCTCCCGATTCGCCAAAAACGCCATTTACCAGACAGTCAGAAAGTGCGCGAATAGCAGTTTCCCGGTCAAAAGCAACGGTAACCCCCTTTCCTGCTGCAAGTCCATCTGCTTTCACAACAATAGGTGGTTCCAGACTCTCAAGGTATATTTTCGCTTCCTCATAATCACTAAAAGTTTTTGCCTTACCGGTTGGGATCTCATTTTCCACCATGAGTTTTTTGGAAAAGTCCTTGCTTCCCTCTATCTTCGCGGCAGATGCAGTAGGACCAAATATCGTAAGATTCTGTGACTCGAACTCATCAACAATCCCGGCAACAAGTGGAGCCTCAGGACCAACAACAGTAAGATCAACCTGCCTTTCCCTTGCTATTTTCACAAGAGAATCAATATCGCTAATGTCAGCATTCACACACTCAGCAAACTTTAAGATCCCGGCATTTCCAGGAACGCACAATATATCGCCTACCATGGGGCTTAAGGAAATCTTCCAGGCAAGCGCATGTTCCCTTCCACCACTCCCAATAACCATTACCCTTAACGACATTCTCCTCCCCTTATCCTTTCAAAAAGAACTAAAATGAATTTGTTGGTGGCTCGAAAATCTCCTCGTAAAGGTAAGGCCCTTCCTCCATTCTTTCCGGTCTCATATCCTCTCTCACCCAGATCGTCTGAGTCCTCTTTGGCCCAACAGAAACTATCTCAACTGGCACTCCTGCTGCCTGTTCCACAACCTCAATGTATTTTATTGCTTCTTGCGGAAGGTCTTCCTTTCTCTTTGCTTCCGAAATATCCTCTTTCCAGCCCTGAAGCTCCATATACTCAGGTTTACACTTGTGAAATATCGTTTGATGTGGAGGGAAGTCGTGGTAGATCCTTCCTTGATAGGAATAACCAATGCATACCTTCAAGCGTTCGAATTCCGAAAGAACATCTAACTTTGTAAGTGCAATACCAGTCAGGCTATTTACGCGTGAAGCATATTTCAATAAAACACAATCAAGCCAGCCGCACCTTCTCTTCCTCCCGGTTGTTGTCCCAAACTCAACTCCCCTCGAGCTCATGACTTCTCCAATCTCACCACTCTCCTCAGTGGGGAAAGGTCCATATCCAACACGAGTTACATAAGCCTTGGCAACACCAATAATCCGCTCGATATGCTTTGGTCCAACTCCGCATCCAGTGAAAACCCCTCCGATCGTGGGGGATGAGGAAGTAACAAAAGGATAAGTTCCGTGATCGAGATCAAGAAGTGTTCCCTGAGCACCTTCAAAAAGCACCCTCTTCCCTTCTTCTAAGGCATTGTAAAGCAAAAGTGACGTGTCGGTTATATGAGGAGCAAGTCTTTCAGCGTAAGAAGAATACTCACGGACTATTTCCTCAATATCGAAAGGCTCCTGTTCGAAAGCTTTGCTGAGAATTGCGTTTTTTCTCTTAAGCGCGGTCTCAAGCTTAGTTCTGAAAATTTTTTCATCGAGCAGGTCCTGCACCCTCAAGCCAAGCCTGTCCGCCTTATCAGCGTACGCCGGGCCTATACCCCTGTGAGTGGTTCCAAGCTTCGCCTTTCCAAGACTTATCTCACCAAGCCTGTCAAAAGCAAGATGGTATGGCATCACAAGGTGAGCATTGCAGCTGATTTTAAGATTTGCGGTAGAAATCCCTCGCGACTCAAGGTTTTCCATCTCTTCAAGCAAAACCCTCGGATTTACAACAACGCCATTACCTATAACAGTAACTATGTGTGAATAGAGTATACCGGAGGGAATCAAGTGAAGTTTGAACACGTCATCGCCGCAGACCACAGTATGACCGGCATTGTTGCCACCGGAGTAGCGGGCAACATAATCCATCCTGTCCGCCATTAAATCCGTTATTTTCCCTTTTCCCTCATCACCCCACTGGGCACCAATTACAACCGTTCCCGGCATTCTCTCACCCTCTAAAATTCAACAATGTTCGAAGAGTTGATTCGATTAAACACTATATCATAGTAAAGGAAAATCATCTCAGAAAAGTTTCTCGCGAAAATGGTTTCTTAAAAAAACCTGTGACTTAAAGGAAAAAGATTCATAGAATCTAATCTCAAAAATAGAAGCGCCGAGAGCACCTAAGAAATTCGAATTCTATCTACTTCTTCTTTTTTCACGTTCTATTATTGAACGCGCCGCAAGAAGGCCAGAAGCAGAAGACTGAACAAGCCCACGAGATATCCCGACCCCATCACCTGCCCCAAAAAGGTTTTCTACTTCGGTCTCGAGAGTCCGACTTAGTTTGAGCCTCGATGAATAGAATTTAACCTCAACCCCATAAAGTAGAGTATTTCGAGAGAATACCCCGGGCGCAATCTGGTTCATCGCATAAAGCATCTCAAGAATGCTTGAAAGGTACCTGAAGGGAAGGACAAGACTTAAATCGCCTGGCGTTGCGTCAATCAGAGTTGGCTTAACAGTTGAGCGCTCCATCCTTCTTTGATTCGACCTTCTACCGGCGAGAAGGTCACCAAGCCTCTGGACGATTATCCCGTCACCTAAAAGATTTGCAAGTCTTGCTATATATCTTCCGTAGGATATTGGCTCTCGAAAAGGTTCGGTGAATCGTTTGTCCACAAGCAATGCAAAGTTCGTGTTTTCTGTTTTTCTTGAGGCATATGAATGACCATTAACCGTCAGAACATCGTCATAGTATTCCCTTATTACCTCGCCGTTTGGATTCATGCAGAAAGTGCGAACCCTGTCTTCCGAAGACCTTGAGAAATAAATAAGCTTCGGTTCATAGAGCTCGCTCGTAAGAGGCTCCATCACAGGAGCTGGAACCTCCACCCTTACTCCAACATCAACCATATTGTTTTCCATGGTAAGACCTATCTTTCCCGCAACACGAGATAACCACTCGGCACCGCTTCTCCCGGGAGCAACAACAAGGTACTTGCACCCAATATTTTCCCCTTGAGAAGTCACAAGCCCTGTTACTCTTCCTCCCTTTGTTCTTATATCCTCAACCTCAGTCTCCATCAATATTTCTACTTTCCCCTCGAGCTCTGAATACATCTCTTTGAGTACATCAGGACAAACTTCAGAGCCCATATGTCTTATGCGGGTCGGGACGAGAAGCAGATCGGCTTTTATTGCTCTCTGCGCGATTTCTGCGACCTTCTCTTCATCACCGCCATATAAATCTTTCGGTGCCCCGAACTTAATGTAAGTCTCATCGACCTTTGAAACGAGTCTTTCGAGTTTGTTTTTAGGTATTAACTCCGAAAGCCAACCGCCTACCTCAGTAGAAATAGTTAATTTCCCATCAGAAAAAGCACCAGCGCCACCCCAACCGCTCAAAACAGAACATGGCTTACACTTGAGACAGTTTCCTTTCGGAGAAGGGCATTTTCTTGATTCCAAAGGCTTTCCTTTGTCCAGAATCAAGACATCAAAGTTGCCAAGCCTAAGAAGTTCAAGCGCGCAAAAAATTCCCGCCGGTCCTGCGCCCACTATGATCACATCATATTTTTTTACCATCTTGTAAAACCTTTCACCAAATCGCACTCCAACAAAAAATCCCCAAGACTACCCAAGATTTGTAAACAGCAAAAGGGTGCTTCTTGCCCAAAATCAGAACAAGAAGAGTTTATTTCTTCCTGAGAACAATAGAAGAAGGACTACGCGTTGAGATTGCGACACTCCTTCGAAGTCTTTCCATCTCCTCTGCAATCTTCCTTCTTAGTTCGCCAACCTCCAATTCCAGCTCAGAAACCCGGCATTGTAATTTCTCAATCTCATCTTCCATTTCAAGAACCTTCCGAACACCGGAGAGGTTAATTCCTTCCCCTTGAGTCAACTGATGGATACGCTTCAGTCTCGATATGTCCGCGTTCGAATACTTCCTCCTGTTCCTCGTTCTACCGGGGCGAAGAAGTCCCTTCCTCTCATACATCCTTAAAGTCTGGGGATGCATATTTGCAAGTTTTGCAGCAACGCTTATTACATAAAGTCCCTCTTCAATCTCTTTTGTTTCCTTTTCCCTCATGAAGGTACACCTACTTTATATGCGTACGAATTTCCTTTTGTTCAATTTGTGAAAGTCTTTCAATGAGTTCCCTTTGCTTCTTATTTAACTTTTCAGGCACTGAAACCCTCACAGTAACAAGCATATCACCGTTTCCTTTTCCCTTAAGCCTTGGCGCCCCCTTACCCCTTAAACGGAATGTCTTTCCACTTTGAGTCCCGGCAGGAATTTTCAACCTTACACGACCATCAATTGTTGGTATCTCCACTTCAGTACCGAGAGCTGCTTCCGAAAATGTTATCGGAAGCTCGAGCGTAATGTCAGAATTCTTCCTGCCAAAAAAAGGATGTTTGGAAACACGCGTTACCACGAAAAGATCTCCAGGAGTTCCTCCGGATTGCCCAGGCTCTCCTTTACCCTTAAAGCGAAGGCGAGAGCCATCCGATACACCCGCTGGAATTCTCAATTTAACTTTCTTCGGTCTTGTCACAACTCCCACACCACCGCAAGATTCACAAGGATTATTAATGATTGTTCCTTTACCATGGCAAGTAGGGCATGGCCTTGAGATTGCAAAAAATCCCTGGTTTTCAGAGACTGACCCTCGCCCCCCACATGTCTTACATGTTTCCGGCAAGGTGCCGGGCTTTGAGCCTGTTCCTTTACACTGAGGACAAGTCTCCGTCCTGTCCATGGTTACAGAAACATCTGCCCCTTTAAGTGCATCCTCAAAAGACAGATTAACTATTACCTCAACATCCCTACCACGCTCTGCCCGAGTTCTCCTTGCTTTACTCGTCCTTCCAGTAAAAAGATTAAAAATATCACTCAGGTCACCCGTGAATGTAAAACCACTCCCGAAGTCGAAGCCGCCAAAATCACTTGGGCCAAACCCTGCTCCATATGCACCAGCTTGCGAGAAGAGCCTTCCTGCGTCATATTGTTTCCTTTTCTCTTCGTTTGAAAGGACCTCATATGCCTCTGCAATTTCCTTGAAACGTTCCTCGGCCTCCTTGTTGTTCGGATTCTTGTCAGGATGGTATTTCTGAGCAAGTTTTCTATATGCCTTCTTTATTTCTTCAGTTGAAGCATCCTTTGAAACACCTAAGATCTTGTAATAATCCTTACCGTTCAATTAAACCACCGTTAAAAATATCTTTATCGTGTTTATTTCATATCTTTCCTTTTGCATGATACCTTGACCATCGCGGGTCGCAAAAGCAGCCCACGAAATTTGTATCCTTTTTGAGCGACTTCAACGACGGTGTCCTCTGGGCATTCCTCGGTCTCCACGACCATCATCGCTTCGTGCTGCTCGGGATTAAAAGGCATTCCTTCAGGATTTATAATCTCAAGACCTTCTTTCTGAAGAATTTCAAGCAGTTCCGTTAGTATCATCTCTATACCTTTAGTCAAAGTCGGTGAGGCGTTATCTGCCCGTGCATTTAATAGAGCCCTTTCAAGATTGTCTATGATGGGTAGTAGTTTCTTTGTTAACTCCGATTCAGCAGTCTCAAGAATTTTTGTCTGCTCTTTTATCATCCGCTTTCTGTAATTCTCGAAATCAGCCTTTAGCCTCATAAGACCATCAAGAAGCCTTTCATTCTCGGCCTCAAGTTCATCTATCCTTTCTTCAAAAGAAACTTCCTTCTCCTCAGGTGCCTCTACTTCTGACCTGTCGGCATTCTGGCAAGAAGTTTCTTCCTCTTTTTCTACTTTATCTTTCTGGTCTTCCTTCTTATCCTGTTTAGAATTTTTCTCTTCCTCTTTCCTTTTCTCTTCCTCTTTCTTTCCCATACCAACACCTCTCTACATAGACTTAAGGAAAGGGCCGAACAAAGTCGGCCCAATCCCAATCAAACGAGGCTACTAAACGGCGACGCACGGAAGACTTATTTCTTCGTTTCAACCTCGATGGGGATGCTCTTGGGCTTCCTTGCTTCCTTCTTTGGAACTATCGCTTTCAAGACGCCATTCTCATATGTAGCCTTAATTTTGTCAGCATCTACATCCGAAGGCAGGTGGAAGGACCGCTCGAATACACCATAAGCGCGCTCTACGCGGTAGTAGTTTTCTTCCTTCACCTCCTTCTCGTGCTTCCTCTCACCCTTGATAGAAAGCACCCCATCTTCGATCGAAACGTTAATCTCTTTGGGATCAACTCCGGGAAGCTCAGCCTCCACTACAATCGAATCCGCAGTTTCGTATATGTCAACTGCAGGAGCCCACTTTCCGCTTTCTATGAGGCTTCCTCCACGGAGCCAACCCTTACGGAAAAGGCGATTCAAGTCTTCCTGCGCAGCTAAGAATGTGTCAAATGGGTCCCATCTCACAATGGACATACACACCACCTCCTTTGGTTATCAAAGCCACACGCGTCAAAACCCCTACGATTTGTCATCATCTACAACCTCATAGTCGGCCTCAATTACATCCTCGTCACTCGAAACCGACGATGAGGACTCACTTCCCTGTGAAGTCTGAGAACTCTGCGCGCTCGCCTGCGCGTAAACTGCCTCAGCAAGCTTATGAGACGCCTGAAGGAGATTTTCCATTGATGACTTTATCCTTGCTACATCACTACCCTTCAGTGCCTCCTTAACCTCACTTATCGCCGCCTCTATCTTGGAGCGTTCAGCAGGATCAACCTTATCGCCAAGCTCTCTTAATGACTTTTCAGTCGAATATACAAGCTCGTCAGCCCTGTTCCTGGTTTCTGCCTCCTCTCTCCTTCTCCTGTCCTCTTCAGCATGTTCCTCAGCATCCTTCACCATTTTTTGAACTTCCTCTTCTGTCAAGCCGCTTGATGCAGTAATTGTTATTTTTTGTTCGTTTCCAGTAGCCTTATCTTTTGCGGAAACATGAACGATACCGTTTGCATCTATGTCAAAAGTTACCTCGATCTGAGGAACGCCACGAGGAGCAGGGGGAATCCCCACAAGTTGGAATCGCCCTAGAGTCTTGTTGTAAGCAGCCATTTCGCGCTCACCTTGCAGAACGTGAATTTCAACCGAAGTTTGTCCATCAGCAGCAGTGGTAAATATCTCGCTCTTCCTTGTTGGAATTGTTGTGTTCCGCTCAATCAACTTCGTAAATACACCACCAAGGGTCTCTATCCCGAGAGAAAGTGGAGTAACATCGAGAAGTAAAACATCCTTGACGTCCCCCTTGAGAACACCTGCCTGGATAGCAGCACCAACTGCCACAACCTCATCCGGGTTCACTCCTTTGTGCGGTTCCTTTCCTCCTGTAAGTTGCCTTACCAGATCCTGAATAGCAGGCATTCGAGTAGCACCGCCGACAAGAATCACATGATCAATGTCCTTTGTTTCAAGACCGGCATCTTTCATCGCCTGCTTGAATGGCCCAACGCATTTGTCAACAAGGTCTGCAGTCATCTTGTTGAATTCAGCACGAGTAAGGGTCATGTCCAGATGCTGTGGACCTTCACTTGTTGCCGTTATGAATGGCAAGTTTATATTCGTTGTTGTAGTGGTAGAAAGCTCCATTTTTGCCTTCTCGGCAGCCTCCTTTAGTCTCTGGAGGGCCATCTTGTCGTTCCTTAAGTCAATTCCTGTCTTTGCTTTGAAATCGTCAGCCATCCAGTCAATTATCCTCTGGTCCCAGTCATCTCCGCCAAGATGGGTGTTTCCACTTGTTGCCTTGACTTCAAAAACCCCTCCGCCAATCTCGAGTATGCTCACATCAAAAGTTCCACCGCCAAGGTCAAAGACAAGAATCGTCTGATCCTCTTCTTTGTCAAGGCCATATGCTAACGCAGCGGCAGTTGGCTCGTTTATGATTCGCAACACCTCGAGGCCGGCAATTCTTCCTGCATCTTTAGTCGCCTGCCTCTGGCTATCATCGAAGTAGGCAGGAACAGTGATTACAGCCTGAGTAACTTTTTCGCCCAGATACTCCTCGGCATCACTTTTCAACTTCTGCAGAATCATTGCTGATATCTCCTGAGGACTGTATTCCTTATCATCAATTTTTATCCGCTCTCTTGTACCCAT
>Ga0315298_1005853_pt1 | contig 17127 bp, 17 predicted proteins | sample WHS_1_MG_FD_203077 | JGI IMG/M metagenome (GOLD analysis project Ga0315298, IMG submission 203077) | Extremophilic microbial mat communities from Washburn Hot Springs, YNP, Wyoming, USA - WHS_1_MG | ecosystem: Environmental > Aquatic > Thermal springs > Hot (42-90C) | place: USA: Wyoming...
AAAGACTCCAAAAGGAGCTTTAAGCAACATAAAAAAGAAATCAAAAGCCCAAATGTTAATTTTGACATTTGGGCTTTTTTATTTAAGGAGGAATTTTAATGAAAATGACAGTGCCTAAGTTTGTTGGGATGAAATCAAAAGAAAAAATAACTATGATTACTGCATATGACTATACGCAGGCAAAAATTGCAGACGAGGCTGGTGTTGATTCTATATTAGTAGGTGATTCACTAAGCATGGTAATGCAGGGCAACAATTCTACGATCCCTGTGAGTTTAGAAGAGATGATATATCATGGCAAGATTGTAAAAAAGGGTGTAAGTAATGCTTTATTGGTAGTAGATATGCCTTTTATGAGCTACCAGGCTTCAGTTGAGCAAGCCCTGCTAAGCGCTGGCAGATTAATGAAAGAAACGCTTTGCGATGCAGTAAAGCTTGAAGGTGGTCAAGAGTTTGCGCAAACCGTTAACAAGTTGGTTACAAGCGGTATACCTGTGGTTGGACATTTAGGACTAACGCCCCAATCGATAAATATTTTTGGTTCATACGCTGTTAGGGCAAAGACAAAAGAGCAAGCTGAAAAACTTATTCAAGATGCACTTATTTTAGAACAATCTGGTGCATTTGCAATTGTTTTAGAAGCAATACCTTTGGGTCTTGCTAGTGAAATTACACAGAAACTCAAAATCCCTACAATTGGTATTGGAGCTGGCATGCACTGTGATGGTCAGGTGCTTGTATTTCACGATATGCTCGGTCTTTTTGATGATTTTAAACCAAAGTTTGTGAAAAGGTATGCTCACTTAAAGCAGGATGCAATTAATGGTATTAAAGATTACATAAAAGAAGTAAAAAATGGCGAATTTCCTACGCTGGAGTATTCTTATGAGTGAAGTAATAACTTCGATTAATCAGATGAAAGAATTTTCTAAAAAGGCTATTTTATCAAAAAAAAGCATAGGTTTTGTCCCTACTATGGGTTATCTTCATGATGGTCATTTGTCTTTAATTAAAAAAGCGCGCAGTGAAAATGATTTTGTAGTGGTAAGCATTTTTGTAAATCCATTGCAATTTGCGCCAAGTGAAGATTTCAATACATACCCAAGAGATTTGGAGAAAGATAGGTTTTTGTGTGAACAAAATGGCGTAGATCTAATATTTTGCCCAGCCTACGAAGAGATATATCCTCAAAACTATCAAACATTTGTAGAGGTTTCTTTTTTAAGTAAACCACTTGAGGGCACATCAAGGCCAACGCACTTTAAAGGTGTAACAACAATTGTTTTAAAATTATTTAACATCATTAAGCCTACAAAGGCTTATTTTGGAAAAAAGGACGCTCAACAGCTCATTATTATAAAAAAGATGGTTGAGGATTTAAACTTAGATGTAGAAATTGTACCTTGCGAAATTAAAAGAGATGTCGATGGTTTGGCTTTAAGCTCAAGGAATGTATATTTAAACGCAAAAGAACGCGCCCAGGCAATTTGCTTAAAAAAAGCGCTTGATAAGGCTAAAGAATTAATCGATGCAAAAATTCTTGATTCCGAAACTATTATTCAAAGCATGAGAAATGTTATAAACTCTTATGATTTAGCACGCATTGATTATATCAGTATAAATTCTATCGGTTGTTTGTCTGAGCTAAATGAGGTTGTTTTAGGTAAAACATTGATATCTTTGGCTATATTTTTTGGCAAAACAAGACTTATAGATAACATGTGGATTTAGGAGGAGATATGCTTAGAAATATGCTTATTGGCAAAATTCATAGGGCTACTGTTACACAGGCGGATTTGCACTACATAGGTAGCATTACAATAGATGAAGATTTAATGGAAGCTGCAAATATGAAGGAATACGAGTATGTGCATATATGGAATATAGATAATGGTGAGAGATTTCAAACATACACAATCAAAGGCAAAAGAGGTTCTGGCGTTATTTGTTTAAATGGTGCTGCAGCGCGCAAAGTAGCAGTAGGTGACAAAATCATCATAGCCGCTTTTGGCTTAGTTGACGACAAAGAAGCAGACGCTGTTGTGCCAAAAGTGGTTATAGTTGACAAAGATAATAAAATTGTAGAAAAGTACGAGGGCGTTTAAAGTCGTCATTTTGAATATTTTATAAAAGTTTATAGATTTTAAATTAATAAAAGTATTATAAGTTATATTTAGCATTTCGTTAACATTTTCTTGACATTATTTTTATTTTTAATTAACATAAAGCAAAAGACAAGACGGGGGGATTTATGGATTTTTTTGTTGCGGTTTTGCCTATTTTAATAGTTTTGATTGGGATGCTAGTTTTTAATCGCTCTGGAACTTTTGTATCTATTCTTGGTTGGCTGTTTTGCGTAGTTGTTGCCGTTTATTATTTCAAAACACCATTTAGTGTGGCAATGGGGGCGACACTAATGGGTATTATAAAAGCTTTGGGTATATCTTTAGCTGTGGTTTTTACAATGTTTTTAATCTTTTTAATGAACGAAACAAAGGCTTTATCAAAGATTATTGACTACATCAAAGGTATAACATCCAATAAAGAAGAACAAACTCTTTTTTTGGGTATGGGTTTTGGTAGTTTGTCTACGGCACTTGGTATGGTTACACCAGCTATGTTTCCACCAATATTTAGACTACTTGGGTTTAGCCCAGTAGCTGCAATTGCAATAAGCATACTTTGTTATGACCCACTTACATCGTTTGCGTTGTTTTCTATACCTATTACACTGCCTGCAAAGGTTGCTATGAGTTTTGGTATAAAACCACCTGGTATTGATAGCCTATCTAGCTTTATCTGGGATTATACATTTAAAATTACTGCCTTTTTACCATTTATTTCTATGTTATTTGCTTTTTTAATGCTGTATACAGTTGGTGGAGCTAAAGCGTTAAAAAAACACTTTTTTGCAGCGATGCTTTCTGGCTTGGTGTTGTCTTTGACTGCTTTATTTTTGGCATGGTCAAGAATAGCTCCAGTTGAAATCATAGGGATTTTATCTGGTCTTGCTACAATGTTTTTTGTTTATTTTTACTATAAAAATGGCTCAAATGCCACCAAAAATCAAACTTTTTTCCAAAAAGACCTAATTGTTGCATCATCTCCATTTATCTTGCTTATTTTGCTTTCATTTGTGGTAAATATGCATGCTGTTAGACTTTATTTGAGTAATTTGTTAAACCACTATGAAGTAATAACTGTTTTTGCTGACAAAAAAGAAGATTTGAACATCTTATCAAGTGTGTGGTTTTTGATAATGGTAGTTTCGATATTGTCAATTTTTATCTTAAAGCCTACGGCAAACCAGCTTAATAATGTTGTTAAATTGTGGTTAAAAAGGATTTGGGGTCCATTCTTGGCTTACTCACTTTTTTTTGGTGTTGCCTATGTTATGGCATGGTCTGGAATGGATGTTGTAGGCGGAAAATTATTGCCAGCAACAAATTTTATTCACAATAATATGGATATTATCATTGCACAAAGTTTTGCGCATAGTTTTGGCTCATTTTATCCATTAGTTGCGCCATTTTTGGGTTTGATTGGAGCGTTTGTTGGCGGTAGCGCTACTGCGTCTAATGTTTTATTTGCAAAAATTCAATGGGAGGCTACAATATCAACTGTAGGGGTAAATTCATTTATGTGGATTTATGCGGCCCATGCTGTAGGAGGTGGGATTGCATCAGCTATTACACCATCAAAAATTACAAATGCAGCAGCTACAATTGGTGTTGGTGGCAAAGAAGAGGCTCAGTTTATTAAGGCAACAATTTTGCCAGTACTTTTTATGTGTTTGTTGGTTGGTATTTTGTCTATGATATTTATATATTTGTAAAACTAGGAGGTGAATTATGGCTTTAATGAACCTAAGCAGGTTTATATTAGAAGAGCAAAGACGATTCAAAGAGGCAACAGGTGATTTTACAATTATTTTAGAGCAGATTGCATTTGCTTCAAAAATCATCGCAAGGGAGGTAAACAAAGCAGGTCTAGTAAATATTTTAGGAAGCCTTGAAACGCAAAATATTTTTGGCGAAACTCAGCAAAAACTCGATGTATTTGCCAACCAGAAAATGATTGAGGCTCTAGATCATATAGGTAAGGTTTGTGTAATGGCTTCCGAAGAAGTTGAAACAGTTATAGAAATACCTAGCAAGTATCAAAAAGGCAAATATGTTGTGGTATTTGACCCTTTAGATGGATCTTCCAATATAGATGTAAATGTTAGCATTGGTACAATTTTTGGTATTTTTAGAAAAAAAGAAGAAGAGTGTTCACTTGTTGATAATTTGTTACAAAAAGGAAGGGACTTGATTGCTGCTGGCTATGTTGTGTATGGCTCTTCTACTATGTTTGTGTACTGTGCGGGTGGGACCGTAAATGGTTTTACACTAGACCCCAGCGTAGGTGAGTTTTTGTTATCAAACCCAGATATTAAAATTCCTCAAAAGGGGAATATTTACAGTGTTAATGAAGCAAATTCAAACAAGTGGGACAAAAAGATACGAGTATATATTGAAACTTTAAAAAATGAAGGATATACATCACGTTACATTGGTTCACTTGTGTCTGATTTTCACAGGAACCTACTAAAAGGTGGTGTATTTTTATATCCAGCAGACGAAAAGAACAAAAAAGGAAAGCTAAGATTATTGTACGAAGCCTTTCCACTATCTTACATAGTTGAACATGCGGGTGGTGCATCTTGCGATGGAGTAGTTGATATATTGGATAAAACTCCGCAAATGCTTCATGATAGGACGCCGCTTATTATAGGTTCAAAATACGAAGTGGAGTTATTTAAGAAAATTATTGCTTCATAGAGTTAATATATTGCTCAAATAATTGCAAATCTTCTTTTGTATCTATACCAATAAATTGCTTAGGAGATATTAGTACACCAATTTTTATCGAATGCTCTAATGCTCTTAGTTGTTCTAATTTTTCGGCTAGCTCTAAAGAAGTAGGTTGTTGGTTGTGTAAAAAAAGCAGTGTATTTTTATCGTAAATATAGATACCAATGTGTTTTAAATAGTTATCGTAAGAATTAGCGTTATAAGGTATTTTAGAGCGTGAAAAATACAATGCAAAATTATTTTTATCTATTACTACTTTTACATCATTTACATTGTCTGCACAAGTATTGCATTTAACAGCTACTGTAGCCATTTGGAGTTTTCTTTCTATAAAAAAGCTTATCAATGCGTCTATTGTGTCTGCATCTATTAAAGGCTCATCACCTTGCACATTTACAATAATATCGTAGTCTTTATCTGCTATAAAGTGGGCAATTCTATCTGTCCCATTCAAAAAAGGACCTTCTACAAGGTAGGCGTTGCCGCCAATGTTTTCTATTGTTTCTTTTATTGCTAAAGAATCAGTTAAAACCGCAATAAAATTAGCTAGTTTAGAATTTTTTGCACCCAAATATGTCCACTCAACGATAGTTTTGTTATTAACTTTGGCAATGAGTTTTTTTGGAAAACGAATCGAGCCTAGCCTTGCTGGTATTAAAACCGCTATATTCATAGATATTCCTTTATTTCTTCAAATTTAACACTAGATGTGCCTCGTTTTCCAACTACAATAGAAGCGGCAATGCTTGAGAGTTTTACTGCTTTTATAGGTTCAAAGCCTAAAGCGAAGCACATCGTTGAAACAGCAATTACAGTATCGCCAGCGCCTGTTACATCATAGACTTCTTTAGCTAAAGCTTTTTCATGATAAATGAGTCCTTTGTCTGAAAAAAGCGTCATACCATTTTCACCTTGTGTCACAAGCAAATACTCGCATTTTGTATTTTTAATAATAACATTTGCAGCTTTTTTTAAGTCATTGTCGTTTTGTATATCAACTTTACTCATATCTTGTGTTTCTTTTAGGTTTGGAGTTATCAAATCAACATTTTTATACATTTTTGTATGGTTTACCTTTGGGTCTACACTTATGAATTTATCAAATATATTTCTCAAATCTTCTATTAGTTTAGCAGAAATTACACCTTTACCGTAATCGGATATAATAATTGCATCGATATCTTTTCCCAGTGCTTTTAAAATTTCTTGCCTTGCTTTGGAATCTATGGGTTGTTTTAATTCCCTGTCAACCCTAACGATTTGTTGAGAGTGCGCTATTATGCGAGTTTTTTTCGTTGTAATGCGATTTAACTCTACAAGCTTTGCATTAATATTTTCATTTTCACAGAGTTTTTTAAAAATGTTTGCCGATTCATCTTTGCCAATGCAGCTAACTAAGTACACATCGACGCCTAAATCTTTTAAATTTTTTGCAACATTTGCCGCGCCGCCTAAATAGAATTTTTCATCTTTTACATTTAACACTGGCACGGGTGCTTCAGGTGATATTCTATCAACATTTCCAAATATGTAGTGGTCAAGCATTACATCGCCAATAACAGCTATTTTTAAGCGGTTTATTTTTTCAATCATTTTAACCCCTTTGCATGCGCAAAATTTCCATTTGTTTTTTTAAACAAAATCTTATTAGAAAATCTTTATCTTTTTGGTCAACTTCTTCGAATTTTAAACCATAGTGGAATGTAGATTTATCAATCTCTGATCTTCTAACTATCGTAGCATTTAGATTAAATGTTTTGTTTTCTAGTGTAAACTCTATAATAATAGATTTATTAAGCTCAAGGTATTCATCGAGCGATATTTTCGACCCAGAGGCACTAAGGTTTAAAATGCTTGCTTGTTTTGTTTGTAATTGATGGTTATGATCGTAGAAATAACATTTTGCATTAATCAAAACATCCACTCTAAAGTTTTCTCTATACTCGTATTTGTAAAATTCTGAAGGTTTGGTAATTTTATAGAGCGTTTTATCTCCTTTTATTATCTGCACTACCTTAGTTTCAAATCCAACCCTTATATTTTTTTTTGATATGCAACTGATTGTTGTAGAATCACCTGCTCTTAAAAAGGCAGCACGACCTAAAGTATCTGTTGGGAGTAATATATAGAAGTGATTATCGTCTTCATCATACACATACGAGTAATAAACGCCTTTGTAATCTCCACTTGGTATCTCTACGCTGATATTTTGTCCTACATCTATAATTTCTTTTATGTTTTTTGCAAATACTCTTTCTTTTTCCATAAATTAAGACAAAATCTCATAAAGTTTAGCTTTAATTAAATCAATGAATTTGTTGTCGTAAATTTTTTTGAAGTTAGAGGACATTACATAGAATGTATCTACCGCTACTTCACCTTTTGTATCTATAATAATCGAACCAATAAAAATTTCCAAGTCTTTAAATACTTTTGTAATATCATACAAAAGTCCCAATTTATCCGGGGCATGGATTCTAACAACACTGAAAATATCACTTTGGTTATTATCCACTTCTACTTCAATGCGTTTTATAGACATTTCAATCTTTGTTTTTTCCAATCTATTTAAAAACTTATTAGAATTTTTTTGTGCGCACTCATCTAAAAAGGATTCGTTTTCTTCTGATTTTTCAAATAGTTCCATAATCAAGTTTTCGTCTAAATTTTTATTGTTTGTTGTAAAAACAACAATTGTATTATTTTTATCTAAAGCATAAGTTTTGCCTAAAATAATGCTTGCGTTGGCGCAAAGCATAACGCCTGCAATTTTGTTTATAAGTCCTATTTTTTCTTTTGCAAAAACAAACAATCTACCATATTCATCTTTCTGCTCGATTAAGAAGCTTATCTCTTTTTGAGGTTGTGAGAATTTTTTTAAAAGTCTAAGTATTGTTTGTTCGTCTACATCAAATATTAAGTTATCTGGTATGCTATTTAAAAAATTCAACATATTGCTTTCTTGGATTTGTTTTACAATATTTTTTTTCTTTTTTTTGGCATCTGTCAAAATCAATTCATTTTGATCTTTTTTTTCAAGAGACATTATTAGTTTTAGGTATAGCGTTTCTAAAAGTTGTTCTTTCCATTTGCTCCATACATTGTCATTTACTGCATTCATATCCGCATAAGTCAGCAATATAAGCAGATTTAGCATTCTTTTGTCTTTCACTGTATTTAGCACATTTAGTACCGTTTTAGAGTCATCAATATCCTGGTATGAAATAACTCTATTTATAAGCAAATGGTTTTTTATTAAAAAATAGAGGTCTTGTTTTAACTGTTCTCCTAAGCCAAACCTGTCTGATATCTTAAGCGACATTTCAGCGCCTAAGATCTCATGCTTTTGCTTTTTTAGCTTGCCAATGTCGTGTAAAAGCACTGCAAATCTAATAAGAAACAAATCCCTTTCGTTAAGTGATAAAAAAATATGCTGCAGTCTCATAATAAAAGCACTATCGGTTCTTTTGTTAAAAAGCTCATCTAAAAAATATAAGGCTTGCAATGAGTGTTCATCCACTGTGTATTTATGGTACATGCTGTATTCACTCAAACAGTAAATTTTGCCAAATTCTGGTATTAATTTATTTAATAGGTTTGATTTATGCATCTGATAGATTTGTTTGTAAATAGGTTTTGGATAACCAAAAATCATCCTGAATAATTTAAAGCTTAAACTATCAACTTTCTGACTTACAATATTTGCAGTACTAATAGCATGTATGGTTTCAAATGACAAAGGAATGCAATAGTAAATACTATAATAAAACAAAACTAAAATATTATTAAGGTTTACTTCCCCAGAAAACTCAATAAAGTTATTTACAACCTTTGTTTTGTTATCTATTTCAAAGATTAGAGGATTTTTGTTTTCGCTTATGTAGGCGCTAGACTTATTAATAAGCTTTTCGCATATATCTTGCATTTTTCTAGCATAGTAATAATATTTTCGCATTAATCTTTCTTGAGCGCTAAAGTACGATGATGGATAAAAAAGCATATCATTTGCAATAGCTTCTCTCAAATTTATATAAACTATGTCGTTTTTGCTGTTAGATACAAAATGCATAGCGTTTCTTAATCGCCATAAAAAGTATAATGCTGAGGTAAGTGTTTCATAATCAAAATCTGTCATTAGGTTTTGTTTTTTCATATCCAAAGCATTTTTTGTGCCAAATATAGCTTTATAAATCCATATTACACTGTGATAATCTCTAAGTCCACCAACACCTTCTTTAATATTAGGCTCTAAAACAAATACAGTATTGCCGTATTTTGCATGCCTTGTTTTATAAGATTCAATCTTTGTTTTAACATAAGAGATTTTATCCGTTTCAATTATTTTTTTTAACACGCATTCATAATGGTAAAAAATTTTTTGACTGCCACATACGTATTTACTATCCATCAATGATGTTTTAATCGTGTCGTCTTTTTTTGAAAGCTCGTAACAATCTTTGAGTGTTCTAACCATAACGGTTGTGTCATATCCCAATTTATACAGCAAGTCAGATAGGTTTTTTGATAAATCTTCTATAGAGTTATCAAGTTTTGTATATAAAATCATTAAGTCTATATCAGAGTAAGGGTTTAGTTGGTTTCTGCCATAACCCCCAAGTCCAATTATGCAATTTTGCTCATTTGGTGAGAAATTTTTATAAAATTCTTGAATGAGTTGATCAACCCACCTAGAGTGTATTTTTAATACCACTCTTCCACTTTTTGTTTTTTTATTTAATTCCCTGAGTTTTTCAAATAAGATTTTCTTTTGATATAATTTTTCAGTTGTGAATTCTGAAAAATTCATACATTTGACCTAATAAAATGCTGGGCTTCTTCAAGCGAATTAACTACTATATCGGCTTGGCTGAATTCTTCTTCATAAATAGATTCTCCGCGCCTGATTAGAATAAATGTCATACCTGCTTTTTTTGAGCCTATATCCCTTTTTATACTGTCTCCTATATAGATGCTTTCGTTTGCTTTTGCATTATGTTTGTCAAGCGCTATTTTAAAAATCCGCTCATCTGGTTTCCTAAACCCCAATATACTTGAGTGTGTAATGCTTGAAAAATAGCTATCTAAAGACAATATGCTGATTTCTTTGTATAAAAATAGCGTTTGGGCGTCTGATATTAAACCTAAGTTAAAATCTTTTTTTAGACTTGAGAGAACTTTATGCACATCGTCAAAAACTTTAAACTCTAATAAGCTTAAACTCCTGTATATTTTCATTATAGTATCCAAAATATAATCGCATACATTGTAACCAAAGCTTAAAATTGTCTCGAAAAAAGCTTTTTTTATATCTACATCTGGATATTTTTCTAACGAAATAGCCAATTGATGTTTTATGTTTTCTTCAAACCTTAGTTGGAAGAACTCTTTTTCGATTCTTATGCCTTCATAATTAAGGTAGTTTACCATATGATAAAATATTTCTGGCCTATAATCATCTGTTTTTATGTCAATTAATGTGCCGTATAAATCAAAAAAAATATTTTTGTATTTCATTTCAACAACCACATTGCTTTTTCTACAAGCAAATGTCTGTAATTGGCGTCTAAATACCAATTGCGCGCTATTCTAAACAAACCTAATGCAATAAAAATTTTTAAATTATTTTCAATATCATTGAGATTTTTTCCAGACAAAAGACTATATTTGTATAAAAAGTACGAAATATACTCGCAAGCATGCATATCTTGCAACCCAAATAACATAAAATGATGTTTTAACTCTGCTGCAATGAAACCTAAATCAAGCAGATACGAAGCAATTTTTGATTTTTCCATATCAATAGAATAAATAGCGTTATCTGCAAAAATAAAATTTGTTGTTGTTGCATCTCCGTGTATGTTTGTTGCGTTTGTTTTAACTTTTGAAAATTCATTTTTGCATGTATTTTTGATATCAATAAGTTTATATTTATCAATTAAATGATCTTTATATAATGTATGGAGGATTTTGGAGCAGTAGTTTTTTTCCGCCAACATCTCGTAGTTTTCTTCTGTAGAGATTTTATGTATGCAACTAAGCAGTGTAGCAAGTAAGTCAAGTTTTTTGAAAAGCCTATTTTTTTGATTATTAAATATTGCGCCTTTTATGTAGAAATCCAGAGTTTTTCCGTTTATATAAGGCTCTACTAAAGCGCAATCCACATCTTTCAAGTAACAGTAAGGGTTTATAACTTTAGTTTTTTTGTTTGAGCAAGTTTGAAAAAATTTTAGTCTATTAAATTCCCATATAAGTCTTTTTTCTGCAATTTTTTTGCTTATTGTGCCGCCTTGTCCAAAAAATTTTACAACAAAAGAAGTACCGTCAAAATTTGCTGTGTATTTATAAACATTTGTTTTTGTATTTGAAAACGCTTGAACTAAGTAAAAATCAACAGGTACAAAATTATGTAGTTTTAATTCTTTTATTTTGTTTAAATAAAAAAATAGCGGGTCATTATTTTTTAAAATCCCAAGATACTTTTCGTTCATTCAAGCTCTTCTAAAATCTCGTTTGGTATATCAAAATTTGCATAAACATTGGATACATCATCATCTTCTTCTAAAGCATCCATAAGTTTTATCATGCTTTTGGCCTGTTCTTTGTCTAATTTAACGGTTGTTTGAGGTAAAAGTGTTAATTCTGCAGTTTCAATGCTAAAACCATTATTTTCTAGTTGCGTTTTGATATTCATTAAATCTTTAGGTTCTGTGATTATTTCATAAACATTATCTTCGTTATTATATTTTACATCTTTTGCACCAAGCTCAAGTGCTATTTCAAGCATTTCTTCTTCGCTTTTGTCTGATTTTAACGAGATAAAGCCTATATTATCAAACATCCATGACACGCACCCAACCTCGCCAAGGCTACCGCCGTGCTTACTTAGAATATGTCTTACGCTTGAAGTTGTGCGCTGCCTGTTGTCTGTTGTAGCTTTTATTATCATTGCAACACCAAACGGACCATAGCCTTCATATAGCACTTCTTCGTAAGAAACACCAGACAATTCTCCAGACCCTTTTAAAATAGCCTTTTCAATGTTTTGCTTAGGCATGTTTGCTTCTTTTGCACGATCTATAGCTAGCCTCAATCTGGGGTTAGCTTCTGGATCTTTGCCGCCAAGCCTTGCTGCTATTGTAAGTTCTTTAATAATTTTTGTAAAAACAGCTCCACGCTTGCTGTCTTCTTTTGCTTTTTTGTGCTTAATTGTGCTCCATTTATTATGTCCTGACATAAAAACTCCTTTCTAAAAATTGATTACAATTTTGGCAGAGTCAAATCCATTTGTTTTTGATACTTACCACCTTTGTCTGCATAACTTGTAGCGCAAACCGTGTCGGCTTTTAAAAATATCACCTGAGCTATACCTTCATTTGCGTATATTTTAGCTGGCAGTGGTGTTGTGTTTGAGATTTCAATTGTTACGTATCCTTCCCATTCAGGCTCAAACGGTGTTACATTTACTATTATACCGCACCTTGCATAAGTAGACTTGCCAACACAAATCGTTAGAATATCTCTTGGAATCTTGAAATATTCTACACTTTTTGCCAAACAAAAGCTGTTGGGCGGTATTATGCACACATCGCCTTTATAATCCACATAGCTTTTTGTGTCAAAGTTCTTTGGGTCTACTATCGCAGTGTTTACATTTGTAAAGATTTTAAATTCATCTGAGATACGCATATCATAGCCGTAACTTGAAACACCATAAGAAATAACCTTTTTGGCGTTAACTTCTTTAACCTGTATAGCAGCAAATGGTTCAATCATACCTTTTGTAGCTCGCTCAATAATCTCTACATCGCTTAAAATTGACATAACTTACGGCCCCTCTTTTTTAATAATTTTTCCAACAAAATGAAGCAATAGCCATTTTTTTTCTTTTTTAAATTCCTCTTCATCTTCAAATTTTAGTTTATTCATATCAGTTTTATCTAGTGCTATAGAATTTTTTTGCAAAGCTTTTTCTAAAATTAGAATATATTCGGCTATTTCTTCAAGTTCTTCAACTATTGTCCACTTTGGTGCTTTATCCAATATCATATTGATAGCATCCACTACATCTTCTTCTGTTGGTTCTTTTACGGGCTCTAAGCCTTCATCAAAAATATTCATCAAACCTCCAAGTACTTTTTTGTTAAATTTACAATCTCATAATCCAATTTCATTATATGCAAGCCTTCAATATATGGCAATAAATTACTAATATCATTTAAAAGTTTTTCGTGCAAATCTAAGGCTATCAGTCTTGAATCTTCTTTGGATGCATTCTCAAATTTGTACAGTATTGATTTAGGTATGTTAACGCCTTTTACATTGTTATTAAGGTATAGGGCGCTTTTGTAACTCAAAATAGGCATAATACCAATTATTTTATAAATACTTATTTGACTTGTTGCTTCCAAGAACCTTTCTAAGTTATCTTGCGAAAACACTGGTTGAGTAATAACAAACTTTACACCTAAATTAGCTTTTCTTTTAAGCCTTGTTTTTATTGAATAAATAGTGTTTGGTTTTGGTATATCACTTGCACAGCCAATAAAAAAATTTATGTTAAATTGTTCGCTTAGACTTTGGATTAATTCGATTAATTCAAATACATTGATTTTATACACGCCATTATAGTCTTTTGTGGGGTCACCCGTTATAGCTAGTATATTTTTTAAACCTAAGGCGCCTGCAGCGAGCAAATCAGATTGAAGCGCTATTTTATTTTTATCCCTGCATGTTAAATTAAAAATGGGGTCTTTTATGTGTTTAATAAAATGCGCAGAAACTATAGAGCTCATTCTGGGTTTTGCCATAGGTGAGTCTGTTACATTAATAGCATCTATTATACCTCTAAATTGTTCAAGTTCTAAAATGAATTTTGATATGTCAGTATTTTTGGGTGGATTAAATTCTATAGTTAATAACTTTTTTTTGCCAATAAGCGATGCAAAGCTCATAACTTAAAGATATTACAATTTTAGATAAAATTTTTCAAGTTTTATTGTCCTTACAAAAAAGGCGTGAAAAGTTTTATGAGGGGGATACTTTTCACGCCTTAAAAGAGGGGGAAAACCAAGCTATTAGTTAATATATAGCTTTCAAAAAAAATGTCAAGATAATTCGAAGCTTTTTGCTAGCTTTTTTATTTGAAAAAATGAATGGTATTTGTTATATTGAAAAAAGCGTGTTATTTTTTGGAGGTCAAATGTTTGAAGTAAAAGTTGAAAAAGTTCAGCCATCTAAAAGGAAGATGTTTATAAAAGTTCCAATAGAAAAAGTTCAAAAAGCGAAAGAAGATCTGATAAATCACCTTAAAAGGACCGTTAATATCAAGGGCTTTAGAAAAGGCAAGGTGCCTAAAGAAATTATTCTTAAAAACTATGGCAAGGATATTGACGAGGATGTTAAGAGGGATTTATTAGAGGAAGGATATCGTTTTTGCATTTCAGAAAATAATCTTTCTGTCGTTTCAGAACCAGTTTTTTTGAATGTTAAAGATTTTAGCGATGATGGTTTCTACTTTGAAGTCGAAGTAGAGGTAAAGCCAGAAATTGAAATAAAAGAATACAAAGGTATAAAGGTCATGCAAAAACCTTACGAAGTTACACAAGAAGATATTGATAATTCACTTAAACAGCTAAAAAATGCCTTTAGCTCACTGGAAGATTCAAAAGAACCTGCAGGTCAAAATGATGTAGTAGTGTTTGATATTAAAGCAAAAGATACACAAGCAGGCGAGGAAATTAAAGATTTAACCGGTACCAACCTATACGCTCAACTTGGTACAAATCAACTGATCCCAGAAATTGAAAACGAGATTGTCGGAATGAAGGAAAACGATGAAAAAACAATTACAGTTACATTTCCTTCTGAGCATTCTGTTAAATCAATTGCAGGCAGACAAGTGGAATTATCTATTACTCTAAAAGGCGTGAAAAAGGTAATTGAGCCAGAGTTAAACGATGAGTTAGCACAGAAAATAAACAAAGATTTTGAGACTTTAAATGATTTAATAGAAGACATTAAAAAAAGGCTACTTGAAAATAAAAGATTGCAGGAGATAGATAGACAAAAGGAAGAATTGTTGGAAAATTTACTTAATTTTCACGAGTTTGAACTTCCAGAAACTGTAGTAAGCAAAGAAACAAGCAACTTAATAATGGATTTTGTTAAAGATGCATACTACAAGGGGATTGACTTAAAGCAGGACGAATATAAACCTGCTAAATTGAGAGAGCGTTTTGAACCAGAAGCAATCAAACGTGTAAAAGCAACATTTTTACTATTAGAAATTGCAGAAAAAGAAAATATTGATGTAAGTGGCGAAGAAATAAGAAACGCAATAGAAAAAGAAGCTAAAATGAATGGGAAAAACTTCGAGCAACTATACAAAGAGTATGAAGAAAAAAACATGTTACAGTTAATTAAAATTGATTTGTTAAGTGATAAGGTGCTGGACTTTTTGCTTGAAAATGCTAGCATTGAAAAAGAGGATAATGTATGAGTTTAGTCCCAATAGTTATTGAAAAAACGCCTCACGGCGAAAGAGCCTATGATATATACTCAAGACTCTTAAAAGATAGGATTATAATGCTTGGCGGCGAGATTGATGATTACCTTGCAAATATAATTGTTAGTCAATTGCTGTTTTTAGAGTCCGAAGATCCAGATAAAGATATATATTTGTATATTAATTCACCTGGTGGCATTATTACCAGTGGACTTGCTATATATGACACAATGCAGTATATTAAGCCAGAGGTATCTACAATTTGCATTGGCAGCTGTGCTTCTATGGCAGCAATCCTTTTAGCAGCAGGTGCAAACGGAAAGAGATTTGCTTTGCCTCATAGTCGCATAATGATCCATCAGCCTTTAGGTGGTGTGCAGGGGCAGGCTAGCGAGATTGAAATTCACGCTAAAGAAATATTGAGGTTAAAAAAGGAATTGAATATTATTTTAAGTAAACATACAAATAAGCAACTTCGCACTATTGAAAAAGATACAGAAAGGGATTATTTTATGAGCGCACAAGAAGCACTTGAGTATGGCATTATAGATAAAGTGCTTCAAAAAAGAGAAACAGGAGAAAAATAATTATGGCAAAAGCCAAAGAGCCACTTAGATGTTCGTTTTGTGGTAGATCTCAGGATGAGGTAAAAAAATTAATAGCAGGTCCAGGTGTTTATATTTGCGATGAGTGCATTGCATTGTGTAATAACATCTTGGCCGAAGATATAAGAAAAGAAAGTGAGGATACTCAAAAGTATGATCTTACACCAGAAGAAATTAAGAAGAAATTAGACGAATACATAATTTCTCAAGACAAAGCAAAGAAAACTTTATCTGTCGCAGTTTATAACCACTACAAACGCATTAATTCAAATCAAAACTTGCTTAACTCAGAGGTTGAACTAGAAAAAAGTAATATTTTGCTTATAGGTCCCACAGGTACAGGTAAAACGCTTTTTGCTAAAACATTTGCAAAAATTTTAAATTTGCCGTTTGCCATTGCTGATGCTACGAGTCTTACTGAAGCTGGATATGTTGGTGAAGATGTAGAAAACATACTAGTGAGGCTTTTACAATCTGCCGATTATAACGTAGCACTTGCTCAGAAAGGGATTGTATATATAGATGAAATTGATAAAATTTCAAGAAAAAGCGAAAACCCGTCAATCACGCGTGATGTTTCAGGCGAGGGTGTTCAACAAGCTCTGCTTAAGCTTATTGAAGGAAGCGTGGTAAATGTACCGCCGTATGGTGGAAGGAAACATCCACAGCAAGAGTTTATTCAAGTAGATACGACCAATATATTGTTCATTTGTGGTGGCGCATTTGAGGGATTGGCAGACATTGTTGCACGCAGACTCAACCAAAAAAGTATGGGGTTTAATAGTCCTATTAAGTCAAAAGAAGAGCTTAATGTGTCAGAACTATTGCAAAATGTTACGCCACAGGATTTGGTGCATTATGGTCTCATACCAGAACTTGTGGGCAGGCTCCATGTTACAGCTACATTAGAAGATTTAAAAGAAAATGAACTAATTAAAATACTTACAGAACCGAAAAATGCGCTTGTAAAACAATACCAAAAGTTATTTGAACTTGAACATGTAAAATTAACAATACAGGATGAAGCTTTAAGATCCATTTCGAAAAAGGCATTGGAGCGCAAAGTTGGTGCAAGAGGTTTGCGCAGCATAATGGAAGAAGTAATGAATGATATAATGTATAAAGTCCCATCCATTAAGCATGAAATAAAAGAGTGTATAAT
>Ga0315298_1005854_pt1 | contig 17124 bp, 13 predicted proteins | sample WHS_1_MG_FD_203077 | JGI IMG/M metagenome (GOLD analysis project Ga0315298, IMG submission 203077) | Extremophilic microbial mat communities from Washburn Hot Springs, YNP, Wyoming, USA - WHS_1_MG | ecosystem: Environmental > Aquatic > Thermal springs > Hot (42-90C) | place: USA: Wyoming...
AGGAGGGGCGCGCACCGTAGCCGCGCCCGTAAGGGCGCGGACGGCAGGATTCCAGGCGAGAAGCCGGGTCAGCACGACCCACTCCGGCGCGCAGTGGACTGCGCGCCCTACCTTACTCTCTACGGCTCAGCGTCTCAGCCGTTAAACGTAGCCGCGCTCGTAAGAGCGCGGAAACCAAGGTTCAAACCCACAAGCCGGGTCTGCATGACTAACCCCGGCGCGCAGTCCCGCGCATTCGGGAGCGCCCCACCTTGCCTCTGCGCATGCGCATCTCTGCGGTAAACCAGAAGTAGTTGTAGGGCCGAATTTCACCTCGGCCTGCGCTTTTTACCGAATGCGTAAAAGGGCTTGTGCTTTGATCACAAGATGCGGGCAGCAGGTTTTTTAGCCTCACGCGGCGAACGCATATTGCTATTGCTGACTTGACGATGCGTGCATCGGCTGCGAGCTTTACACCAGCTTGGCGCAGGAGACAGTAGCGACAAGCGATTTGTTCGATCGCGTTCTGCAGGCTCCGGCCGTACAGTGCCTCGTGCGGCGTGCGGAGAAAGGGGGTGTGTTGTCCTGTTATGGCACAGCCCAGCCTGCCCTGGCCTTTGTTACGGTCTTGCTCGCGCGCATTTTCCGAACCAGACCGGTTGTTGTGGTTGTGGACAACCCAAAAACCCAGGAGACCGTTCACGATGACATCGAGACATGGTTGCGGTTGTGCGAAAAAGAAGCGCGGTTAGCCAGCCCGCACCAGGCCAATTCATCGCCTGCTCAACTTGAAAGCCCTTGGATTTCACGACTACTGTTCTTCCCGCCGTGGGATGTGCTGCCGCATGAGGACAGGCTGCCGCATGCGGATGTGATCAGCGACAGGCTACAGACATTGGTCAGACTCTCAGACTACGCCCATGCTGCACTTGCAGATGGCACGTCCTCAACAGCGCCTATTGTGGTGACAAGCGTTTCCGCGCTCATGCAACTGACCTTTGCACCGGCATACCTTCTGGCAAATACACGCAGGCTCACCCAGGGCGACACAGTCAATCCGCTCGATCTGGTTGAGTGGCTTGAAGCGCGCGGGTACGAACCCGAAGCGCGCGTGACACAGAAATGTGATGTATCGTTGCGGGGCGGCATAGTAGATTGTTGGCCAGTAACAAGCCCGTGGCCAGTTCGACTCGAATTTTTCGGTGACGAACTCGAATCACTGCGCTATTTCGACCCGGTCACACAACTGTCGCGCGAAAAGATTGCATCGGTTGTTCTACCGCCTGGAGGCGAGCTTGGCCTTCTCAAACGCGCAATGGCACACAAAGCCGGGCTGCCAAGCCGCCCACACATGCCAACGCACATCGTGCAGGATGAAGAGTGTTCGGGCGCAAATGACATCGTCGCTCCGATCCTGGACTATTTGCCTGCCGGGGCGATTGTTCTGGTGTGGGAACCTGAACAGGTCGCACTCTGCGCCGACGAATATACAGCACAAATCCCCGCCGACGATCGGTTGCACAGTACATGGGCAGACCTGCAGACGCAGATGCACAGGCGCCGCCTGACGATTCTGGAAATAACCGAGACAGACGAAACCACACCACAATGCAGTGGCCCGGACACGCACACCGAAGGCGCGTCGGATCAACGAACGTTTGTGAACCTGCAATTGCAAAATCTGGAGCCGTACCGGCCATTATGTGACAGGGCACCTGAACCACGGATTGCTGAAGCACAACGACGTGAGTTTTTCAATCAACTGGCTCGCTGGCTGCGTCAGGGCTATTTCTTGCATGTTTTCTGCACAAACGATGGCGAACGGCAACGGTTCTGTGAACTATGGACCGAGTACGGCCTAGACCAAATGCCGCCTCGCTCCGCAGGATTTGACATTCCACCCACAACATGCGCGCCGGGCGCCGTGTCCGGGTTAAACTTACATGAAGGCGGGTTATCAGCCGGATTTTTGTGTGAAGCCGCTAGAGTTGTTGTCATTACCGACGCCGAGATATTCGGGCGATACAAGATCAGACGACCCAGGCGCCTTAAACTGCCCCATGCTGCTGCCGGGTCGGTACTCGACATTGATTTCACCGAACTCGAGGAGGGCGACCTTGTTGTACACGTTCAGCATGGTATCGGGAGGTACCTGGGGTTAAAACCGCTGCCGATTACAACCGGGCCGGTCGGCCGTGACAGCCACGGTCAGGCTGCCGGCATCGAATGCCTTGTCATCGAGTACGCTTCTGCAGTGCCAGGTGGTGAACCGCCAAAGCTTTATGTGCCGGTGACCGAGGCGCACCTAGTCAGCAAATACATCGGCGCAGGCCGCGCGCGCCCGCCCTTGAGCGTGCTGGGGGGCAAACGCTGGGCAAGGACCAAGGCCGCCGCTGCACGCGCCGTACGCGACATTGCAGCCGAACTGCTTGCAATACAGGCTGTGCGCGAATCGCAACCCGGCCATGCATTTGCGCCGGATACACCATGGCAACGCGAGTTCGAGAGCAGTTTCATCTACGAAGAAACACCAGACCAGGCCCGTGCAATCGAGGAAACCAAGGCCGACATGGAAAAACCAAAACCGATGGACAGACTTATCTGCGGCGACGCTGGGTTTGGCAAGACCGAGGTTGCGATTCGAGCGGCATTCAAAGCCGTGATGGACGGCAAACAAGTTGCAGTGCTTGTGCCAACCACGGTTCTTGCGCAGCAACATTACAACACGTTCCGTGAGCGGATGGCAGCCTGGCCGGTTCGTATCGAGTTGTTGTCGCGGTTCCGCACGCGGACACAGCAACAACGGATCATCCGCGACCTTGCAGCGGGGGCGGTTGACATTGTCATAGGCACGCACAGGTTGCTACAGGACGACATCGAATTCAAAGACCTCGGCTTGGTTGTCATTGACGAGGAACAACGGTTCGGTGTGTTGCACAAGGAAAAACTCAAAATGATGCGTCGCCTTGTTGATGTACTCACGCTGACGGCAACGCCAATACCGCGCACACTGTACCTTGCGCTATGCGGCGCGCGCGACATGAGCATTATCCAAACGCCGCCCCAGGACAGGTTGCCCGTCGAGACGATTGTGTGTCAGTACGACGAACGCATTGTTCGTGACGCAATCCAACGCGAACTAAATCGTGGCGGGCAGGTCTTTTACCTGCACAACCGCGTAATGACAATCCAGACAGTTGCGCAAAAGTTACGCGAGCTGGTGCCGCACGCGCGAATTGTGGTTGCACATGGGCAGTTGCCGAGCGACGAACTCGAAGACGTAATGACACAGTTCGTCAACGGCACCGCCGACGTCCTGCTCTCGACAACAATCATCGAAAGCGGTCTGGACATACCCAATGCCAACACAATCATCATTGACCGTGCGGATCGGTTCGGGCTGAGCGATCTGTATCAGTTGCGCGGCCGTGTTGGCCGTTACAAACACCAGGCGTATGCGTATTTGCTGCTCCCGAAACATGCGCGGCTCTTAACCGACGTGCGCAAACGCATCAGCGCAATCAAGCAATACTCGACACTCGGCTGCGGATTCAAAGTTGCAATGCGCGACCTGGAGATTCGCGGCGCAGGCAACCTGCTCGGGCGTGAGCAAAGCGGTCACATCACAGCAATCGGGTTTGATCTGTATTGCAAGCTGCTCAAACAAAGCATCGCCGCACTCAAAGGCCAGCAAGAACAGCCGCAACCACAGGTCGAGGTAAAATTGGATTTTCTGGTCTGGGGGGCCGATGTGGCCGCACCGGCACAACACCACACCATGCAGCGCCCGCGTTCTGCGGCAATCGGCGCCGTGATCCCGCAAAGTTACATAGCCGACCCTGTCCAACGCATCGAGATTTACCGGCGCATTGCGCAGGCAACTAAACCGGCTGAACTGCAACAGCTCGAGGCCGAACTTCGGGACAGGTTCGGCCCCGTCCCACAACAGGTGCGTTTACTGCTCGACATTGCCGGACTGAAGCTTTTGGCTGCCGCACGCGGTATTGCCTCGATCGAAGTCAAGGCAGACAAATTAATGCTTAAACGTCAGGGCGATTACATCACAATTGGCGGTAGGTTTCCGCGCCTAACACGCAAGACACCCGCTGCGCGTCTCAACGAGATCAAAACCCTGGTCCAGACAGTTTGCCCACAAAACCGGATCGAACCCGGTGAAGAGATCCCAAAAGACAAGCGCTCGCCCGGCGAGAGCTTAGGCGCTAACGCTACCTAAGCCCTCGCACGCACTCAAGTCTGGCAAGTGCGTTGCTCTGTTTGAGCCTTGAAAGGCTGGCCAACCTCGGTATGCTTTTGCCACATGAAAAACGCCGGCAAAGCAAAGCGCGCCGGATTACGGCTGCTCGTGCGTGTGACGATGGTGGTGGGTTTATTGTGGGTGGGTGCGCTGGCGCTCGACTTTGCAAGAATGCACGGGCAGACTGCCTCTGCGCCGGTTTTATGGCCGGGCCTTGGCGTTGTATGTGTAGTTTGGATATTGTTTGCCGGGTTTGTGGTTGTGTTCTTCCGCGACCCTGATCCGCAACCGCCAGGCGATCCACGGCTCATAGTGTCGCCTGCACATGGCAAAGTAGATCTAGTCGGGGAAACGACCGAGCCTGAGTTCATGGGCGGATCGTGTCGGCGCGTCTCGATTTTCCTTTCGATTTTCGATCCGCATGTACAAAACGCCCCTGTAACCGGCAAGGTTGCACTGCTCAAGTATCAACCCGGCAAATTCATCTGTGCGCTGCGTACAGAGTCGGCTGCAGCAAACGAAAACGTACTAATCGGGTTCGAGCCGCAAACTAACCCTAACCGCAGACTGGCCGTGCGGCTTGTAGCGGGCGTATTGGCACGTCGAATCGTACCGTGGATTGCGCCTGGAGAAGAACTCGTCTGCGGCGACCGGATCAGCCTCATCCAGTTCGGCTCGCGTGTTGAGGTGTACCTGCCGATGTCGGCTACCGTGATGGTCAGCCCCGGCCAGAAGGTCGCCGGGGGCAAGAGCGTGATAGCGCGGTTCGATTGAACCTGTCCGGAAGCACCATGAACATACAACCACAGGCTAAACCGCACCCGGGCGAAAACCAGCTCAAGATTTATCTGCTGCCGAACCTGTTGACCGGATGCAACCTGTTCTGCGGGTTTGTGGCACTGACAAAGATTGTCGAGGCAAAGATCAGCCCTGAGCTTGCGCCGGAGTTGCTTGCCAGAGGTTATTTCAACATTAAAGTTGCACTTGCATTCATTTTGTTAGCCTGCATTTTCGACCTGCTGGACGGACGAGTTGCGCGCATGGGCGGGGTGGAAAGCCCGTTCGGACGCGAGTTCGATTCGCTCGCGGACCTGATCTCGTTTGGGGTTGCGCCTGCGTTTCTGGTACACCGGATTGTGCTCAAAGACGTGTTCGTGGCGCATCCCGAGCTTGGTTGGTTCATTGCCTCGATCTACCTGCTGTGCGGCGCATTTCGCCTGGCGCGGTACAATTGTCTGGCCATGCTGCCCGAAAACAAGGGTGCAAAAGATTTTGTCGGATTCCCAATCCCATCTGCTGCTGCACTTGTGGCATCGCTGACGCTGTTCATAATGTGGTGGGACGAAAAAGAGCTTGTCGTGGGCAAATGGCGGTATGCGCTGCCGGTGCTGTTGCTGTTTCTGTCCGGCATGATGGTCAGCAACGTACGGTACCCGAGCTTCAAATCACTTGACCTGCGCTCCACAAGCACGTTCACTAAGATGCTGATCGTGATGTTGTTCATCGGCTTCGTCGTTGTGGTACGCGAGAAAGTACTGCCGCTGGTGTTGCCGATCATTTTCACAACCTACCTGATTTACGGATTCGTCAGGCCGTACATATCAAAACGCATCAGACGCGAACTCGAAGACACCGAAGATGACGAAAACCAAACCGCCCCGGCCTGAATCCACATGACGGGCCTTTCGCCAATTACGCTAGCCGGTATAACCGGATTTGTCAGCGGCGTGTTGTTGGCCATGCCAATCGGTCCCATTAACCTCACCATCATCAACGAAGGTGCGCGGCGCGGGTTTGCCTGGGCGCTCATGATCGGGCTGGGCGCAGTCGCAATGGAACTCGTCTATTGCACTGTGGCATTTACCGGGTTTGCATCATTCTTCCAGCGCGGTTACATGCAGGCTGCAATGGAACTGGTGAGTTTCGTGTTCATGCTGTATCTAGGGATTCGATTTTTAATGGCCAGGTCGGTTACCGCACCTACACGCATTACCTTGCGCAACGGCGGCATCGAGGAACGACTCGAAGCGCGAATCGAACAACGGTTTCACCCGCACTCAGCGTTTATGACCGGGTTTGTGCGGGTTCTGGCGAACCCGGGTGTCCTGGTTTTCTGGGTGATTCTGGCAGCAAACTTCATATCGCGTGACTTGGTCAGGGCGGATCATCCCGGTACACGAGTCGCCTGCATAGCCGGTGTTGCAGCCGGGGCAACACTGTGGTTCATCTGCCTAAGCTGGATTGTGTCGCTCGGACACCGCAAATTAAGTGAAAGCACTCTGCTCAAAATTGAGCATGTGTCCGGGGTGGGCTTGCTTGCATTGGCAACTGCGCACGGGATCAACATCATCATCCAATTAGCAAGGCACAAACTGTGAGACCCAGACTCGATGTTGTCAGGCGCAGTCAGGCGTGCACAACCACGCGCAGCGCCGTGGCCTTGTGAATTTTCGTCCATAATGTTGAGTGCGGTAACGCTGCGAGCGCCGGTGCGCACCGACACCCATTTCAATTCGGTTAGATGGACCACCTCCCACGTCGTCTGGAGTTTGGTCCAGGCAAAACCGCACACGCCAGCCGGCTCAGACGAAGCCTCGCCTCCGAACGCGGAATTACCTGCGCCCCGGATGGGCGCGCGCCGTAGCCCACAGCTTTTATAGCGGCGTTCTGCGCACGCCGGTGCACCTCTCCTCAGCATCGGTGCTGCAAAACGGTCCGGCAAATGCATGACAACAGAGCAGGCAGCCACAAACCGCCGCTGCGGCACTGCAGGTGCCCGTAGCCGCGCTCGTTAGAGCGCGGCAAACAAGATTCAAACCTACGAGCCAGGTATGCATGACCAACCCCCAGCGCCCAGTTGTGTCCGCGCCTTTGTGTTAAAGAGCCGGACGCATGAGGCAATGCGTCACTACCATAGCCGTTGCTAGCCACATTCCGTGCACGCTGGACAAATACACTCGCAACTGGAAATGGTAGGGACGCCTCGCCGAGGTGTCCGCAGACCAATTTCAACTGCCGATAAAATGCTGGCAGCAGGTTGTGGATTTTTTGGACAAGTTAGTCTGAAAAACCGGCTTGCCCAGGGCGATTTGTTCCGGTGCCGGAAACCCCATTCATAGAAATAGCCAAATAAGCCCAAAGCCGATATCACACCACATTTTACATGGCGGACTATTGTCTGCCGTCCCTATTGGGACTTGGGAATTATTTTTTGCGGCCTGTTCATCCACAATTGGCACGGTGGGCTATTACCTGTCGCTCTGCCGGGCTTGGGGGTTTTCCGTGCAGTGGCCAAGTCACTGGTGATTAAGGTGCGCTTTCGGCCCGGTGTACAATCCCGTTTTCGGACTCGGCTATTATCGGGCGGGCTGACGTTGAGCCTCGGTACCGCGGCTGCTGCCTTTTTTCATCTCCACTCAATCACGCCGTGCGGTTTGATGGTGATATCGAACACGAGGCGATTACCGCCTTTGACTTCGTTGATAATCCCGAGCTTTGCGGTTGGCTTGTCAATAAAGCTGTACGTGATTCACTGTGCGCGCGGTAAGAAAAAAACCGAAGCACAAAACAGTCAGGAGAAGGTAAACGGGCTGTCGTCTGTCGAAAGAAAACATATCTCACCCGATGCAGGTTGAGAGACCGGACAGAGGAACTGTTCAGCATCGGACGAGCTGCAACAGCGGGTTATTTTTCCTGGCGTTGTTGTTCCTTAGCTTTCTTGCTTTCTTCAATGACCTTCTGTTGCAGGTGTGCTGGCATTTCTTCGTAATGACTGAATTCTTCGGTATGCACACCGCGTCCGCCAGTGAGCGACCGCAACGTGGTGGCATACCGGTAAAGCTCTGCAGCGGGCACTTGAGCCTTGATGATCTGCATCCCACTCACGCTGTCTATGCCGAGGATTTTACCGCGTCGCCCGGACAGATCGCCCATCACAGCTCCGACAAATTCGTCCGGCACCTTGATTTCGAGCGTATGAATCGGCTCGAGCAGACACGGTTTTGCGTTCATGAACGCTTCTTTGAAAGCGTAATAGCCGGCTATCTGGAACGAGATATCGTTCGAGTCAACCGGATGCATCTTGCCGTCGTAGAAATCCACTTTGACATCGGTAACTCTGTACCCGGCAAGGATACCCTCCGCAGCGGCGCGGTTGACACCCTTCTCGACTGACGGCACAAACACACGGTCAACGTTCTGGCCGACCAGCGACTCGGTAAACTCGAGTCCTGTATCACGCGGTTTTGGTTCGATCCGCATCCAAACCTCGGCGAACTGTCCTGCGCCACCCGTCTGTTTTTTGTGGCGATACTTGGCTTCTGCGCGTGCCTTGACAGTCTCGCGGAAGCGGATTTTGGGCGGGACAAGTTCGACCTCGACTCGGTACCGTTTTTTCAACTCGTCGGTAATCACCGCCAGGTGCATTTCGCCCTGGGCAGACACGATTGTCTGGCGCAGCTCAGGGTCAACGGTAAACACAAACGTCGGGTCAACCTGGTGCAACGCAGACAAGCCCTGCGAAAGTTTGTCTTCTTCGCCCTTGACCTTTAGCTCGAGTGCAGCGTGTATGTTCGGCTTGGGATAGTGCACCTTTGGCAGCGTAAGGTTCAGCTTCGGACTGCACAATGTATTGCCTGTGTGTGTGGCTTTGAGCTTGACGGTCGCGCCGATGTCACCGGCAACAAGATGATCTGTCAACACCCGGTTCTGACCGTTGAGGATGTAGATCTGGCTGATTTTTTCCGTTACGCGCGTGTCGGTGTTGTAAAGTTCCACACCCAGATCGAGTCTGCCCGAGTAAACCCGGAAAAACGATAGCTCGCCAAACTTCGGCTCGCTCATCGTCTTGAACACAAACAACACCGGCTCGGGATTGTTGATGTCGAGCTGGACCTCGTTGCCGTTTGGATCGAGTGCCTTTGTTTTGGCCCGGTCAACCGGTGAAACACCGTATTTGCCGATGAAATCCATCAGGCGCGTCACACCGATGTTTTTTTCCGCGCACACGGCAAACACCGGAATGAAAGTCTGCTGCAACAACGCGCGGTGCAGCCCCCCGCGCAGCTCGTCTTGGGTCAAGGTGCCTTTGTCGAAAAACTTCTCCAGCAGCGCATCGTCGGATTCGGCGATGTACTCGATGAGCTGTTGATGCAGGGTTTTGACACGGTCAGCAAGCTCGCCACCTGCTGGTGTTTCATCTGCCTTGCCGGTTTTGTCCGAGGCAAATCTGAACACGTGACTGCGCAAAACGTCCAGCACCTGGTCAAAACCCGGTCCCGGATTAACCGGTACGGTCAGCGGAAACGCACGCTCGCCGAAGCATTGCCGGATTTGCCCGAGTGCGCGGTCGAAATCAACTGCTTCCTTGTCGAGGCCGTTGATGACGAAAATTTTTGTCAAGCCTAACTGTGTTGCATATTCCCAGACCTGATGTGTCCCGACGCCAACACCGTCCTTTACGTCAACAACAATTACCGCGCAGTCCGCCGCACGCAACCCACTCAGTGTTTCGCCAACGAAATCCAGATAGCCGGGGCAGTCCATCAAGTTAAACTTTGTGCCGTCCCAGTCCAGGTGCATCAGAGACAGTTGGATCGAAATTTTTCGCTCGCGTTCGTTTTCGTGGTAGTCGGACACAGTTGTGCCATTTGCAATGCTGCCCATGCGGTTTATCACACCTGCACAGGCCAACATCGCCTCCGAAAGCATCGTCTTGCCACTCGATGCATGGCCAACTATCGCAATGTTGCGAATCTCGTTTGATTGATACGTTTTCATCGTTTAATAAAGCCGAAAAATGTCCGTGCACTGGTCTGCACTGAGAACGCAGTGCATGAACAAATAACCAGATGCCCCGCAGCGCAACAGGTGCGCGTGCTCGGTTTTGCCGGTCCCAGCGGGGCCACATAGCCCGAGCCATACATGTCGCCCGAAGCCTACAAAGGCACGGCTCGAGTCGGCCAAACCGCTCAACAACATGGCCAGTTGCCTGCCCGTTGTCGAGTCTTTTGGTAGTGAAGCAAAGAAAAATTTTGGTCGGCACGGTGCAAAATCATCTTTGCAATGTCGGGCGTAAGTACGGAAGATCCTGTGTGGCATGAAGCGGATGCATATAGGGTACAGGACACGGTTTGCGGCATTATTGGCGCAGTTGCATGCTCGCCGTGCTGAGCAAGGTGTGCAATGGCTGTTGGACCGCGCTGAACAGTTACGCCGCCAAGGCATGCCCAAGCCACAGGCCCTTGCCATCATTCATGACCGCCTGTACGCAGTGGTCCAAAAATTCAGGACAATGACAGTAAAAACCCCGCTAACTAACTCCGGTCCAACCATAACCGAAAGTGAACCTGTCCGATTTGTCTGTGACAGCGGTTTGGGCGGTTTGGCTCGGTGGTTGCGCGCAGCCGGCTACGAGGCCTTCTGGGAACCTGATATCTCGGACGACATGTTGCTTACCAAAACGCGCCGACTCAATGCGGTGTTGCTGACAACCGACAGCATGCTGCTGGAGCGCCGGTTGCTGCGCGATGGCATCATAAAGTCGCTCTGGCTACCACCCACACTGGCTGTCGAAGCGCAACTTGCACTTGTATTTAGCGAGCTTGAGCTGACATTGCGACCGGCACGTTGCATGAGTTGCGGGGGTGTGCTGCAGCAGGTTGATAAACACGCTGTGCAGGATCGTATCCCGCCAAAGACATGGCGCTGGAAAGAGGAATTTTTCCTCTGCACGCGCTGCAACAAATTGTTCTGGCACGGCACACACTGGGAGCGGATCACAAAACGGTTGAACAAACTTGCAGCGCCGGGCGCTCGCACAGATGTCCACAGTTCGCAAACTTAACCCTGCACAGCTTAATTAAAACACCGCCGCAACAATAAACACGGCTTGCGCAGCTAAAAGTTTTTGAGATTCTCAGGGCCAGCTTTACAACACTTGGCAGACGAAAATTGAGTATGATTCTGGCAGGCGACATTGGCGGTACAAAGGTTAACCTTGCCTTTTTCGATGTTGCAGGGGGTCGGCTTGTGCCTGGACCAGCCGGTACGTTCCCGAGTCAACAATACCCCAGCTTCGAGCAGCTCGTGCACGAGTTTGTTTCAGCTCATAAATTGCACGTTACACAGGCTGCCTTTGGCGTGGCCGGCCCAGTCAAACACGGTCGTGCGCAGCTCACAAACGTTGCATGGGCAGTTGACAGTGCTACGCTCAACAGGTCACTGGGTGCCTCTGTCTGGTTGTTGAACGACCTTGAAGCGACGGCCTACGGTATTGCCGCACTTGACCCGCATGATTTCGTTGTGCTCAACTGCGGTGATAAGCAGGCAACCGGCAATGCGGCGGTCATTGCAGCGGGGACAGGGTTGGGTGAATCGGGTCTGTTTTGGGATGGTCAACGCCACTTGGCGTGGGCATGTGAAGGCGGCCACGCCGAGTTTTCACCGCGAACGGATTTGGACGTCGAGCTGCTGAAATACCTCCGCGCGCAGTTCGGGCGCGTCAGTTGGGAACGTGTGCTTTCTGGGCCGGGCTTGTTTAGCATTTACAAATTCCTGCGCGATACTAACCGCGCCGACGAACCCGCATGGCTCGCAGCCGAGCTTGCCCAGGGCGACCCGCCGGCTGTGATTTCACAGGTTGCACTGGACGGACGGGCTGAGATTTGCGTCAAGGCACTCGATCTGTTTGTGACATATTACGGCGCAGAAGCGAGCAATCTGGCGCTCAAAATGCTCGCAACTGCAGGTGTGTATGTCGGGGGTGGTATTGCGCCGAAGATTATCAACAAACTGCGCGATGGCACGTTCATGAAGGCGTTCATTTTTGGTGGCCGGCTCAGCGCGCTGCTGGCTGCAATGCCGGTCAAGGTCATCATGAACGATAAAACCGCCCTGCTAGGCGCGGCGCGTATGGCTGGACTGCGAGCAGGTTTGCTTCGATAACCGCAGCAAACAAAGTACCACGTTGTGCCGGCGGAAACTTTCGGCCGGTACAATGGCAAACGCGGTTGTTACCGGATTTTCCGGCATGTGCTTGCGCCTTCGCCGACCGAATACACCAGCCGGTCAACCCTCCCCTGTGCGTCCTTGAGAAACTCGACCTGCAGGTCAACTGTTTTGGCGAAAAATTTTGTTTCAGACGCAGCGAATAGTTGGAACTTTGCACCGGCAACTGTGGCAACCAATTGATCGCCCTGACGCGCAACTTCGATTGTGTCACCGCGGCCACGTTCGTATGTGCCGGTGTAACTATCCAGCAGCGCCCGTGGCAACGTGAACTCTTTGCGGCTTGGCGGCCCAAGCTCGCGCACCCAAATGTTTCGGTAGCGAACCGGGTTGCCGTGGTCCTGCAACGAGATCGGCAACTTTTCCGGATGCGGGTCATAGGCGCGTCTCTCCAGCCAACCGGTCGGCCCTGTCAATGGCACGTGATATTGCACAAGCACGCCATTGTGAAACACCGTGAGGTATGCCGGTGAGACAAGTTTGCCTCCCGGATCGAATCGGGGCGCAATGTAAATGATGTCGTAGGTTTGCCACTGACCCGGCGGCAATGACGCATTCACAAGGGGCGGATACTGCCCGTAAATTGCGGCTGCTGAACCGTCTGCGTATGTCTTATTCTCGTACGAATCGAGTACTTGCACTTCGTACCTGTCCAAGCCGAAAAACACGCCGCTGTTGCCGCGGCCCTGACCATCACCTCTCGGCGGTGCAGGTGTAGCCCACTCAATATGCAACTGGCAATCACCAAAGTTTTGTAATGTACGGATGTTACCCGCACCGCGACTGCACTCGATGTAACCGTCCTTGACGAGCCAGCGTGCCGGGCTGCCGTCCATGCTCACCCATTGGCTCAGATCGGTACCGTCAAAAAGCACAATTGCGTCCGAGGGCGGTTGGCCGGGTTTTTCCTGTGTGCTCGGTGTTGGGGGTGTTACAACCCGCGGCAACGGTTCGGTGCGATCGTGCATCAGCGGGTTTAGACCCGGCTGTGCGGTGCAAAGGCCGATGGTGAAGCCCAAAATCAGAGTTGCACTCGAGCTGGCGGACACGAACAAGTTCGTTTTTGCGCGCATAGACAGTCGTACTTTAACGGGTCGGATACCGGTTAAGCAAGCATGGTGCCGATGGAGGGATTTGAACCCACACGCCCTTTCGGGCACCAGATTTTGAGTCTAGCGCGTCTGCCAGTTCCGCCACATCGGCACCCGCATTTATTTAGCCCAAACTGGCCGAAAAGTAAATACTGCAAACCGGCTCGAAAACCGGACTACTTATACTTAGACCGGTTCCGGAACGGCGGTTGAGTCAGGAAATGCTTTGCCCGGATATTTCACAACCTTGGAGTCCACGCGCACGGAATCATTGTGGCGCACTCCGCATTGCAGGACAGACATTGTGTGTCGCCTACCTGCTCTCGGCAGCCGGGGTGCCAGGGCAGGCCGATTCCCAAATCTGCGCGGTGCCATAGTTTGGCGTGCGGTGGCAAGGCGAGCCTCAGCGAGGGTCGACACCGCGTCCAATTCGCTTGGAGGGCCGACTTCCACGTCGTCCAAAGTTTCGGTGGAGCCCGACCTTTGTACAACAGCCGGCTCAAATGAAGCGTTATAAACGTAGCCGCGCTCGTAAGAGCGCGGAAAACATGGTTCAAACCTGGAAAGCCGGCTCCGCCGACAAGATGCTGGCAGTACGCTCAGCTCGGCTAGCCAAACACGGGCCTACGCATTTCTGTGCCTCGTCGGTTGACTGTGAGCTGCGGAAAAACCGGAAAAACCTGTTATCGGTCGGTGTAGAACGCGACCCTCCAAGCCGGCTGGCATCTGGCAGAGTTGAAACTGCGCCCCAGAGTGGCGCGCGCCGTCACAACCGGATTGGTAGGGCGGGCAGTCCTCTGCCCGCCGGACCTTTCCGGGTGTACGGATTGCGGCGCGTCCCGCACATGCGGGACGCGCCCTACCGACTCTCTGCGCCTTTGGGCAGAGATTGGAGCGCGGCCATCTTGGCCGCAGTGCCCGCAAGGTGGGTGGAGCGTGTCAGGGCTTTTTTCGACAATAAGGGGCGCGCGCCGTAGCCGCGCCCGTAAGGGCGCGGACGGCAGGATTATAGCCCGAAAGACCGGGTCTGCACGACCCACACCTGCGCGCAGTGGACTGCGCGCCCTACCGACTCTCTACGCTTCTACTGTGAAGGATTGGAGGAGAAGTTTTTGGAGCGCGGTGCTCCAGCACCGCTTTCGGTTCGGTTTGAGGGATGACTTCCATGTCGTCCAATGTTTTGCATAGCCCGAGCGCGTACAGCAGCCGGCCCTGACGAAGCCTTGCTCTTCAATGCAGAATTTACTGCGCCCCTTCAGGGGCGCGCCGGTTCACTTCTGCGGCGTTCTGCGAACGCCGTCTGTTTTCCCCCAGCATGGGTGCAGCAAGGCGGTCCCGCAAATTTGGGACGACAAAACTGTGTGGCCATAGACCATTACCACAGCACTCCAGGTGTTCGCAGCCTGTGTACAAGAGTACGCTTCTGGGTGTTCGGTAGCAGAACGAGCGCCAGCGCGGGCCGACACCGCTTTGGGGACCGGCCTTGATACGGACTGTGGTTGCAGCCTCGCGAAGCGTGCCAGACGCTGCTTTGGCAGTAGCCCAGATTTCGCAATTAGGGCTCACTACCGTTTTTTACCACTTGCGCCGGGGTGAAGGTCCAATGGCCGCGCGAGTTACGAGAAAGTGAATCTTCAACTGCAATGCTTTTGGCTTGCGTATTCCTAACGGCATTGAACCTGGGTGGTTGCACATTCACCGCGTCTCAAGGTCTGAATGCAAAGTCTGAGTAAAAATGAGCTTGCCGCGGCTTAGTGCATTCGTGCACGTTGCGCGTACAAAGGAACATGGAGTATCTGGACCTGACTTTGCCGACACCGGCTGAAAACCTGGCCTGCGACGAAGCTATGCTCGAGTCTGCCGAGGCGGGCCAGACAGGTGAAGTACTCCGCTTTTGGGAAGCGCAAAACTATTTTGTCGTGGTCGGGTACGCTAATCATGTGGCGCGCGAGGTGAATCTGGCTGCCTGCAATGCACGCGGTATCCCAATTTATCGCAGATGCACCGGGGGCGGTGCAGTATTAATCGGTCCAGGTTGCCTCAATTACACACTTGTCCTGCAGATTCGAAACGGCGTCTTGGGGAACGTGGCGCAGACAAACCGGTTCGTCATGGAGCGCAACTGCAATGCAATTGCTGCATTACTGCGCAAAATGCGAGGTGAAAACTTGCCCGGGCTGCCCTGCGTATGCGGGAGCACCGACCTTGTGATCGGCAACATGAAATTTTCGGGTAATTCGCAACGGCGTCGCAGCCGGTTTCTGCTTTTCCACGGCACATTTTTGTTGCGGTTTGACATCAGCTTGGTTGATGAACTGCTGCAGATGCCGTCCCGCCAACCGACCTACCGCCGAAGCCGTGGGCACAGTGAATTTTTGATAAACCTCGATGTGCCAGCCGATGCAATTAAAACCGCACTCCGCAACGCCTGGCATGCAACCGTAGAGACAAATACGCTACCCCTTGACCGAATCCGCGCGCTTGTTACCGAGAAATACTCGACCGAAACGTGGAACTTCAAATTCTAGCCCACTGATCTGCACGGGCGGTGCCCCGGCCGTGGTTTACAAAAGCGGTAGCCCGCTAAAAACGCTTTCACCGCCTTCCGTCCCACCGATTCAACGATTTAACGCTTCAACGCATCAACGCATCAACGATTCACCGCTTCACCGCAATTTGATTGTCCCAAAATCCAATCGGCAGCCGCCCGGATGTCGTCCACAACAATCGCGCGTTTGATTTGCTCGGCAAACTCCAGCTCAGTTTGTTTGCCGTACCCTGTGCGTACCAGAATCGAAGCTGCAACACCGGCGTTCCAACCGCACTCAAGATCAATCAGTTTGTCACCGACCATGTAACTGGCATGCAGATCGAGTCCAAACTCGTCACGTGCGTCGAACAGAAATTTCGGTGATGGTTTACGGCCTGGGCTGGGTTGCTCAGGTGCTTCAGGTGCAATGTAAATCTTGTCGAATTGCACTCCATGCACAGCCAACAGTTGTTGGAGGTGGTCATTGACACGGTGAACATCCTGAAGCGTGAAATACCCACGACCAACGCCGGATTGGTTCGATACAATGAACAGCTTGAACCCGGCCGACTGCAGGCGGCGTAATGCCAAAGGTGCACCTGGCAAGAACACAACCTCTTCCGGGCGACACAAATAATTGCGGTCTTCAATGATTGTGCCGTCACGATCAAGAAACACTGCGCGGTTCATTCCGCAGCAGATTCTGCTCCGCCAATCCACTTCAGACAAAACCAAAAGTGCAGCTAAACAACCGGTGTGGCCTTGCGCATCGTGCGTTCAGCCAAGGCAGAACAACGCTGCGCCAGACAGGTTTTAGTTTGTACACACCAGCCCGGCCAAATCATTGCGATCCAGGTAAAATTTGCATTTTCGTGGTGGATTTTCTGGGGGTTGTTTGTGCCGAAGATTGCAAAGCGATGCTTGCGATTCATAAACATGAGGCTTGTCCCGCAGTTGCGGGATTGTAATGAGCTGGTGGCGTGATGGGTTGGTTTAACCGATATGGTTTTATTGCCTGTGCACCGAACGCTTTTGGGGCTGTGATGATGGCCAAAGTGATCTGGTGTTGGTGAGTCAGCGCCGTGATTTGAAAGGAAAGAAGGGACAACTCTTAAGCGAGGTGCTCAGTGGGCTGGACCTACACCAGCCACCTTGTTTGGTGTTGATAGCTAATCAGGTGTACTACTTGCTAGCGGCGCTGGTGTACAATCTGATGGTAGCGATCAAGCTGTTGGACTTAGCATGGTGTTGAAAAAGTCATT
>Ga0315298_1005856_pt1 | contig 17113 bp, 12 predicted proteins | sample WHS_1_MG_FD_203077 | JGI IMG/M metagenome (GOLD analysis project Ga0315298, IMG submission 203077) | Extremophilic microbial mat communities from Washburn Hot Springs, YNP, Wyoming, USA - WHS_1_MG | ecosystem: Environmental > Aquatic > Thermal springs > Hot (42-90C) | place: USA: Wyoming...
CATCTTTAAAAGTATGACAGGTTGGAGTCTATTCGATGATTGCTCCAAACTACAAAGTTTCAATAACGACTGCCCCGAAGGGGCCACCTCTTCCGGGCGAAGTCCCGGAAGAGGCGTAGGTTCTTATAACCATTAAAATAATTATAAAATTTAATTGAAGAAATCAAATTAACAGCATTATATGCAGGGGTTGCATTATGGTTTTTTAAAAATTTTATATAGATATAAGAGGAGCCTTATATTTTCCTTGACAAGATAGGTGAAATAATTTACAAATTCTTGTGAATAATTTCTCATAAAAACCATAATTTTTAGGTTCATCATCTCAAGGGGGGATTTCAACATATGAAATCAGGAAGCAATCTTGAAAAGATTTTAGAAGCAGGACACTTCGCTTTTACAGGAGAGCTTGGTCCTCCCCGTGGGGCGAATGTCGAGGTAATTAGAAAAAAGGCAAATTACCTAAAAGGGATCGTCGATGCTGTAAATATCACTGATAACCAGACAGGTGTGGTTCGCATGGCAAGCTGGGCTGCCTGCCTCCTGGCCATGAAGGAGGGCTTGGAACCTACTCTCCAGATGGTCTGCCGAGATCGGAACCGTTTAGCCATGCAGGCCGATATCTGTGGTGCTTATGCCCATGGAATCCGAAATATCCTCTGCCTTTCTGGGGATCACCAACAATTTGGGGACCACCCACTGAGCAAAGGGGTCTTTGACATTGATTCAATCCAACTGATCCACACAGTTCGGAAGATGCGGGATAGTGGAAAATTTATAAACGATGAAGAAATAGATGAAGCACCCAAAATGTTCATCGGGGCGGCTGAAAACCCTTTTGGTGAGCCATTAGAATGGCGGGTCCATCGACTGGCAAAAAAAATAAATGCTGGGGTCGACTTCATCCAGACCCAATGCATTTACGATATGAAAATCTTCCGCGAATGGATGCGGCAGGCCAATGATATGGGACTCACCGAAAAGGTCCACATCCTTGCAGGAGTCACCCCGCTGAAATCAGGAGGTATGGCACGATACATGGCAAAAAATGTTTCAGGAATTATCATCCCTGAAGAGATCATTGACCGAATGGTCAAGGCGCCCAAAGCAGCTGAAGAAGGGATTAAGATCTGTGTGGAACAGATCGAGGAATTGAAAGAGATCAAAGGTGTCCATGGGATTCACCTCATGGCAATTGAATGGGAGCATCGGGTACCAGAAATTGCTGAACGAGCTAAGTTGGTACCCAGACCTAAGGTTTAAAAAGGAGGTCTTCATGTTCGAATTTGTTCGTGGACCACTGATATGGATTTCTTTTTTGATTTTCATTGCGGGTCTCCTCTACCAAACGTTTAAGTTTTTCAACCTCTCCAGAAAAAAGGAACTTATCTTCATTGATCTCCCATTCAATCCTGAAAAACCAAAGAGTAAAGGATTTTTTCAAAGAGTCGGAGATTGGCTTGTCTATTTAAAGAAAGAGACTGTCTGGAGAACCCATCCATTGATGATGGTGCTAACCTGGGTTTTTCATATCTCTCTATTTATCATACCAATCTTCCTCTTGGGGCATAATATACTCTTGAATGAGGCATGGGGAATAAGTTTCTGTAGTTTTCCTGAATTTATTTCAGACCTACTCACATGGATCCCATTTATCTGTGGAGGGATCTTTCTGTTTAGGCGAATCTTCTTACGCAGAGTTCGTGCCATAACTACAGGATATGATTATCTAACCCTGGCGATTACCCTCGCCCCTTTCATTACAGGTTACTTGGCCTATCATCAATTGGCCGAATATCAAACAGCGATTTTCTTGCACATTCTTGCCGGCGAGGTGATGTTCATTACGATTCCTTTTACAAAGCTGGGACATATGCTTTTCTTCTTCTTCTATCGCTTTTTCATCGGAAGCGAATATAGTTTCGGCCGTGGGAGCCGAACTTGGTAGATCTTAATGGGTAAATCGAAGGGAGGAAGGAATGTCAAGACCAGAGACTCGACCGATTGATACGAATCAAATAAAAAAGATGCTGCAAAAGAAGAAGGGTAAAATGAAATTGCTTCTTTCCCATTGTGTGCGCTGTAGCCTTTGCGCAGAAAGTTGTTTCTTATATATGACTCACGGAAAAGACCCTCAATATATGCCTTCCTATAAGGTAATTAATTCTTTAGGGAAACTCTATAAAAAAGGTGGAAAGGTCGATTACAATTTTCTGGAAAGCATCAAGGGCATTGTTTGGAAAAATTGTGTCCTTTGTCGCCGGTGTTATTGCCCAGTAGGAATCGATATTCCGAGTATGATTACCTTTGCAAGAACGATTTGCCGATCTCAAGGGGTTTACCCTCAGCAGGATGAATCCATCTCGGAGAGTTGGCTATAGGGGTTGTATTCGATAGTGATAAAGAAATACATAGGAGCAATAGCATGATAAATAAAGGTTACCTAATAGTCCTTTCCATAGCGATTATGTCATCGTTTGCCCTCAATGACCTCAAGGCACAGCCTGACAATATTTTATTGAACCACCCTGAAGTCTTTAAGAAAAGAGAGCGACCCCCTGTACTCTTCCCTCACAATCGTCATATGGAGGGAGGACTTTCCTGTAAAGATTGTCATCATCAATACAAGGATGGGAAAAACATATTAGACGAAAGCACGCTTCAAGAGGGAAGAGAGGGAATCCGATGTTCTTCCTGTCACGACCGTCGTTCTCGCCCTAACCTTTCGAAGGCCTTTCACCACCAGTGTATCTCCTGCCATAAAAAGTATGAAAAAGAAAATAAAAAGGCAGTTCCTCGGTTCTGTGGAGAATGTCACCTCTGGAAACAGAGATTAAAGTAATCCTGGAAGAGATTAAACGTTTCAAACATGGAGGGTAAAAATGATAGTTGCTGAGAGAAAACCTTTGGAAGAGATTAAGGAAATGGTAAAGGGTTTTAAAAAGATTTTAAATGTGGGGTGTGGGGGGTGTACCTCCATTTGCCTTTCCGGGGGCCAGAAGGAGGTCTATCTCCTGAACGAGGACCTCAAGAATGCGTTCAATCCAGAAAATACTCATTTTCAAATAGATGGATTTACCATTGAAAGACAGTGCAATGCTGATTTTTTCTCCGATTTAGATGAAATGGTTAAGGGATATGAGGCGATCTTGTCAATGGCCTGTGGGGCGGGGGTTCAATTCGTTGCCGAAAGATATCCTGACAGACCAGTCTTTCCCGCTCTTAACACCATCTTCGTTGGTACAGACAGAGAGATTGGGTGGTATGAGGAAAATTGCCGAATGTGTGGGGATTGTGTCTTGGGAGAAACTGGAGGTATCTGTCCTGTGACGAGGTGTGCAAAATCAATCTTTAACGGGCCGTGTGGGGGAACTTCCAAAGATGGAAAATGTGAGGTAAGCAAGGAAACTCCATGCGCATGGTATGAAATTTATGAGCGTTTGAAAAAACAAGGCCGATTAAGTAATATCATCAAGGTAACTCTCCCAAGGGAATGGCGTAATCAAACAAGAAGATCCTTTATTCAAGAGGCATTTAAAAAGAGATACGCAAGATAAGAAGAGGTCTCCCTCAAGCTCTCGCGTAAGAGGAGAATCCCTTCCAATTGACAGAACTACAATTTTTATATTAAATAAGGTTTGCTTGAGGGATTAAAAGACTATCTGCTTGATCAAATTGGGGGAGCAATAGTACATTCGATTAGGAAAGCTGGTCTTTAATCTCTGAGATTGAAGAACCCCTTTAACCTAATCCACCCAATGGATTAATACTCTCTCTGTCCTATAGGTAGATTGTAGGGACAGAAAGAAGAAAGGGAGAAGACCCATGACTTTCAAGGAACGCTTGGATTCAGGAAAATTCTCGGTTGTTGTCGAACTTCAACCTCCCAAAGGGATCAACCTCTCTGAGATTTATCACCATGCCGAATCCCTGAGAGGTCGCGTGGATGCGGTCAATGTACCAGATCTTCAGAATTCCATTATGAGATTGGGATCCCTTTCCGTATGTACCCTTTTAAAGGAGAAAGGGTTAGAAGTCATCTTTAATCTCTCCTGTAGCGACCGAAACCGACTCGCCCTTCAGTCCGAACTCCTTAATGCCGCTGCCCTGGGAATTACGAATGTCCTAATTCTTCAAGGCACTCCTCCCTCTATTGGAGACCATTTTGAGACAAAACCTGTGTTCGACCTTGATGTGATAGGGCTTTTAGGAGCAGCCAAACGCCTCCAAGAGGGTTATGACCTCGCGGGGAATGACCTTCAAGGCAAACCCCATTTTTGTGTTGGAACCATGGTCAATGCTGGGGCAAAGGGCCATCTCCTCGACCTGGAGATCATGGATATGGAAAAGAAGATTCGGTCAGGGGCTGAATTCTTTATTACCAACTCTATTTACGATGTTCATTTGATCGAAAAGTTTTCAAAGAAAGTCGCTCCCTTTAAAGTCCCCATCCTCGTCAGCATTACCCTGCTCAAATCCGTTGGCATGGCTCGGTACATGAATAAACATATCGAAGGGACGTTCATCCCCGATTCAATCATCGACCAGTTGATGCGGGCCTCTGATAAACAGGAGGAAAGTATTCGGATCGCTGCCAATTTAATCAAAGAAATGAAACCCTTCTGCCAAGGTGTTCAGATTATTCCAATCGGATGGGAAAACCTTATCCCTCCGCTCTTGGATCAACTAAGATTGTCCTAAGGGATGGCAGGTGAATCCATCCCCATTGAATCATCAACCGATAAGAAAATGAAAGAGTCCTCTTCGCTTGTCAGCCTTCAATCGTTATGTTATTTTGAAAAAGGTATGCAGAAAAAGAAACCCGTATCACCCGCCAAAAGGAAGAGACATCTCCATCGAGTAAAACCCCTTGAAAGAGAATTAGGCTCGGAGATGTTTCAGGCTATCGCGGAATTAGGAAATGATGGGATTCTTGTCTTTAACGAAACTCATCGCATTGAGTTTGCCAACCGAATGGCCTCCGAAATTTCTGGATACTCGCATGAAGCACTCCTCCAAATGACCATTCTCTCTTTATTAGGGAAATCCATCCAGCCCTTTCTCGAAGACATCTTCCTCCACCCCGATCGGTATGGGGAGAAAGTTTGCACCGAAACCCAGTTGGTGACTTCCAAAGGGACGACCAAGGAGATCGAACTTTGTATTGCCCTATCTCAAACCCCTCAGGGGAGAAGAAAAGGTTACGCCTATCTTCGAGATATCACAGCATCGAAACAGATGGAACGAAAACTCCGAGAGGCAACCCAGCAGTTCGAAAAGATTGCAGAGATGGGGGATGACGGGATTGTGGTCTTTGATCAGGCCTTTGAAATTACCTTTGCAAATCAGATGGCCTCTGAAATCACTGGAATCCCGAAGGAAAATTTGATTGGAAGAAATTTCTTTACAGTGATCGGCAAGGAGGATAAAGAATTTCTGGAAGGAACGGTTACCCGAGGGGTAGGGCTTGGAGAAAAACTCTGTACGGAGATGTGTATTGTCACCCCTCAGGGCCAAGTGAAGGACGCTGAGGTCTGTATCGCCCTAGCCAAATCCGAGACAGGGGAGGTAAAGACATACGCTTACCTCCGTGACATCACGGAACGAAAAAAATTTGAAAGGGAACTCAGGGATTCTGAAGAGAAATTACGCAACCTTTTTGAAAGGGTTAGGCATGGACTGTTCATCAGCACACGGGAAGGTAAATTTTTAGATTGTAATCAGGCTCTCTTGGACATGTTAGGATATTCGACTAAAGAAGAATTTCTAAAAATTGATATTGCCAAGGACCTTTATGTGAATCCTGAGGATAGAAGAATCTTCCAGAAGAGGATGGAGGAAGATGGCTATGTCAGGGACATGGAAGTTGAATTTAAGAAGAAAAACGGCGAGAGGATTACCATATTGCTAACAGGCTATCCTATTAAAAACGAGAAGGGAGAGATTACGGGTTATCAGGGAATCAATTTAGATATCTCAGAGAGAAAACGAATTGAAAACGAACTTCGTGAGGCCAACCAATTTTTCACGAACTTGATTGAAAGCTCGGTAGATGGAATTATTGCCGCCGATATGAAAGGCAATATTTTTATTTTCAATAAAGGGGCAGAGGCCTTGACCGGCTACAAGGCCGAAGAGGTGATTGGAAAAATCCATATCACCCAGATCTACCCGCCTGGAATGGCCAAAGAGATCATGAAAAAACTTCGAAGTCCCGACTATGGAGGGGTTGGGAAATTCACCCCCACCCAACTCAATGTCCTTAACAAATTTGGGGAGGAAATCCCGGTCCAACTCTCGGCAACGCTCATCTATGATAGCGCTGGCAAGGAGATAGCCAGCGTGGGCATCTTTACTGACTTGAGGCCAAGGATTCAGATAGAAAAGAAGCTTGAGGAAACCCATCTCCAACTGGTCAGTTCTGAGAAGATGGCCTCCCTTGGGAAACTGGCCGCAGGCATCGCCCATGAAATCAACAATCCCCTGGGAGGAATTCTTATCTACTCCAGCCTTCTCATGGAAGATCTTCCAGAAGGAGACCCAAAGCGTAATGATCTGTCTCGAATCGTTCAGGAGGCAAGTCGATGTAAGGAAATTGTAAAGAGCCTTCTTGAATTTGCACGCCAAACTGAGCCTAAAATGGAACCCACGGATGTCAATCGGGCAATTAACGAAGGCCTCTTCTTCTTAGTCAATCAGGCCCTTTTCCATAATATAAAGATAGTCAAAAAATTCGATCCCTTTCTGCCTTTTGTGAGAGGAAACGCAGGTCAGTTAAAACAGGTTTTTATGAATATCATCGTCAATGCCGCAGAGGCCATGCATGGCAGTGGAACGCTCACCATCTCCACGGCCTCTTCCCCAGATGGAAGATATGTCTCGATAGAATTTACGGATACCGGAGAAGGCATCCCAGAAGAAAATCTTACCCGAATCTTTGACCCCTTCTTTACCACAAAAGCAGTAGGAAAGGGAACGGGTTTAGGCCTAGCCACCTCATATGGGATCATCCAAGACCACGGAGGCCACATCCGTGTCAAGAGTAAAGTGGGTGAAGGGACGACCTTCACCATTGAACTTCCAACCTATATCGAAAACCAATCCATGATGGAGGTAAGTTAAGTCATGATTTCAAATGAACCAATCACTTTTGGAGAAAATTCCTTTTTATCGGAAGTCGTTCAGGCCAGTGGTGAAACCATTCAAGCCTGTTATCAATGTCAGAAATGCTCTGCAGGATGTCCAGTGGCATCCGCCATGGATATCCTTCCCCATCAGATCCTCCGCCGAATTCAATATAACCATCGAGAAAAGGTTCTCTCATCCAAAACGATCTGGATCTGTGCCTCTTGTTATACCTGCAGCGTCCGATGCCCAAACAATATCGATATTGCCAAAATCATGGATACGTTAAGAAGTATTGCCCTTTCCTCTGGAATCAAGCCAGGGGAAAAGGATATCCCTATTTTCCACTCGATTTTTTTGGATACGATTAAATCAAAAGGGAGAATCCACGAGCTTAGCCTTATCCTGAAATTTAAGTCCAAAACCCGAGACTTTTTCAAAGATGCCAATCTTGGATTGAAGATGTATCGTAAAGGAAAGATCAAACTTTTTCCATCGAAGTTCGGAGGAGGAAAAGATATAAAGGAAATTTTCAACGCTTTTGAGAAAAGGGAGAAATAATACAAAGCCCCAAATTCCAAACACCAGTCCCTCAACAATGGGGGAAGGCCACTGGGTGAAAAATTATAAAATCAGAATCGATGGATGATGGGATAGTGGTGAGTTGGAATGATTTAGGACTTTGAAAATTTGGCGATTGAAATCTAAATTTTTGAAGAAGGAGATGAAAAATGAAAGAGGTTTCTTATTACCCTGGTTGTTCCCTGCATGGAACAGCACGGGAGTATGATGAATCCCTTCGGGGGGTATGCCATCTTCTCAATATTCAACTTCATGAATTGGAGGACTGGACCTGTTGTGGAGCAAGTTCTGCTCACTGTACCGATGAAGGATTGGCATTCCAACTCGCTGCCCGAAACCTTGCTCTTGCAGAGAAGCAGGGTCTTGAGCTTCTTGTGCCTTGTGTGGCCTGCTATAGCCGTTTCAAAACAGCAGAAAAAGAGGTTAAAGACCATTCCGAACGACATTCCAAGGAAATTCAATTCCCCTACCAGGGAAACGTCCCCATCCGATATGCTTTGGACTTCTTCTGTGAGGAGTCGATCCTTGAGGAGGTAAAAAGAAAAAAGGTTAAACCCCTTTCAGGTCTTAAAGTGGTCTGCTACTATGGATGCCTCACCGTTCGACCTCCGAAGGTCACCGGAATCCGTGATTATGAGAATCCCCAACATATGGACCGCTTGATGGAATTGTTAGGGGCTGAACCGATCCAATGGTCCTATAAGACGGATTGTTGTGGAGCCAGCCTGGTGATGACGAGGACCGATATTGTAAGAAGCCTTGGACAGAAACTTCTTTCGATGGCCAAGGAGGCAGAAGCAGATTGTGTGGTGACAGGGTGTCCAATGTGTCAATCCAACCTGGATACTCGGCAGGATGAATTTGAAAAGGAGGGGGGTCAAACGTTCGACCTCCCCATCCTCTACTTTACTGAACTTATGGGATTGGCCCTGGGCCATCGCGATGTTAAGAAATGGTTGGGACGTCATCTTACCGATCCCATAAAAGTTTTAGAGAGTAAAGGATTGCTATAAGGACAGGTAGGAATTTAGATCGTTGGGTTTTGGACTTAAAAAGGGGATAATATGGCAGAAAAAGTTGGAGCCGTGATGGTTGTTGGAGGGGGGATTGCGGGGATTCAAGCCTCGCTGGACCTTGCCGAATCGGGTTACTATGTCTATCTTGTTGAGGCCTCGCCTGCTATCGGTGGGGTTATGGCTCAACTGGACAAAACCTTTCCGACCAACGACTGCTCCATGTGTATCCTCTCTCCCAAATTGGTTGAGGCAGGTCGTCACCTCAATATTCAAACCCTCACCTATTCAGAGGTAGTAAGTGTAGAAGGGGAACCAGGGAATTTTGAGATTACCGTGAGGAAAAAACCTCGTTACGTTGATCCAGCGAAATGTACAGGTTGTGGAGAATGTCCCCAAGCCTGTCCTGTCAATATCAAGAGCGAATTTGATGAAGCCCTCGTCAACCAGAAGGCTATCTATAGACCCTACGCCCAGGCCTTCCCCAACATCTTCACCATTGAAAAAGGCGATCGAGCCCCATGTACCCTGACCTGCCCTGCTCAGATTAATGTTCAAGGCTATGTCGCCCTCACCAGTGTGGGGAAGTATAAAGAAGCCCTCTCCTTAATTCGTGAGAATCTTCCCCTTCCCGGGATATTGGGAAGGATCTGCCCCCATCCTTGTGAAAAGGAGTGTAATCGCAAAGAGCTTGATCAACCCATAGCCATCTGTGAATTGAAACGATTTCTCGCCGATCAAGTGAAAGAGGAAATACCTGTCCAAAAAGAAGAGACAAAAGAGGAGCGTGTGGCGATTGTCGGTTCCGGACCGGCAGGGCTTACAGCTGCTGCCTTTCTCGCCCAGAAAGGATATCCTGTTACAATCTTTGAATCCCTTCCCGTTATAGGGGGGATGCTCCATGTGGGTATTCCATCCTACCGTCTCCCCCGGGAAGTGATAGACCAAGAGGTTAAGGCGATTCAATCCCTGGGAGTGGAGATTAAGACTAACTCTCCAGTGGGTCCAAATTTAAGTTTCGACGACCTCTTCAAAGAAGGCTATCAAGCCATCTTCGTTGCGGTCGGAGCCCATCGAGATCAAAAACTGGGCATTCCGGGAGAAGAAAATCCAAATGTAATTCCAGGTGTCGTCTTTTTAAGAAAGGCCAACTTAGGTCAGAAGGTTGAAGTGGGACAACAAGTGGCTGTAGTAGGAGGAGGAAATGTGGCCATTGACGCCGCCCGTACTGCCCTTCGAATGGGAGCCAAAGAAGTTAACCTCTTCTATCGTCGTTCACGAGAGGAGATGCCTGCCTATGAAGAGGACGTCGAGGAGGCAGAGGTTGAAGGAATCAAATTTAACTTTCTTTCCACTCCCGTAGAGATCCTCTCCAAAGGGAAAGAAGGAATCACTCTTCACCTGATTAGAATGGAATTGGGAGAGCCCGATGCTTCAGGTCGAAGACGTCCGATTCCAATTCAAGGATCAGACTTTTATGCAGAAGTGGATACACTTATCCCTGCTATTGGTCAGGTCCCGGATCTCTCCTTTATGCAAGGAATGGGATTGGAAGTAACCTCAAAAGGGACCATCCAGGTAGATCCTATTACCCTTCAGACCTCTCGAAAAGGAATCTTCGCAGGAGGGGATGCGGTCAGTGGGCCATGGATTGCCATTGAAGCAGTGGCAGCAGGAAAGGAAGCAGCCCTCTCCATTGACCGGTTTTTAAGAGGGAAAGACCTATATGAAGGAAGGGGTAAGCCAAAGCCTTCAAAAGCCCGATTCGAAGATATCTATGCCGGCCAATCCAAATCCCCAAGAGAAAAGGTCGCCACTATCCCTCTCGAGGAAAGGCAAAAAACCTTTGCTGAGGTAAAGAAGGGATGGACTGAAGAACAGGCCCATCGAGAGGCCCTTCGATGTCTTAACTGTGGATACTGCTCTGAATGTCTCCAATGTGCGACCCTCTGCAAGGCAGGAGCCATCCAGCACCAGATGGCCGAAGAGATGGTCAAATTTAAGGTAGGCTCCATCATCTTATGCCCTGGATTCGATGAATTCGATGCCATTCGGTTAACCCCTTATGGATATGGCCGGTTTGCGAACGTCGTCACCAGTATCCAATTTGAAAGAATCCTAAGTGCATCAGGCCCCTTCCAAGGGAATCTTCTCCGGCCCTCTGATCAAAAACCTCCCAAAAAAGTCGCCTGGATCCAATGCGCAGGCTCCAGGGATATGGCAGGGAATGGCGGAAATGAATATTGCAGTTCCGTTTGCTGTATGTATGCCATTAAAGAAGCTGTCATTGCGAAGGAGCACCACCATGAAGTAGAACCAACCATTTTCTATATGGATATCCGTGCCCATGGAAAAGATTTTGATGCCTACTATGAAAGGGCAAAGAATGAATATGGGGTCCGATTCATCCGATCAATGATCTCCCGAGTCGCAGAAAGACCAAAGACGAAGAACCTCCTCATAACCTACATCGACCCCGAAGGCCACCTCAAAGAAGAGGAGTTCGATCTGGTTGTCCTCTCCGTAGGGTTAACTCCTTCCAAGGGTGCAAAAGATCTGGCCAAAAAACTTGGACTTCAACTCGATCCCTATGGATTCTGTAAAACAGAGGAATTCTCCCCCCTCCAAACCAGTCAACCTGGGATCTATGTGTGTGGCGCCTTTCAGGGACCCAAGGATATTCCAGAAACAGTTGCCCAAGCCAGCGCAGCCGTCACCTCGGCATCGACACTCCTCTCAGATGTTCGAGCAACGCTCACGAAAAAAAAGGAGTATCCTCTTGAGGTCGATGTGATGGACCAAGAACCTCGGATTGGGGTATTTGTCTGCCATTGTGGAATCAATATCGGTGGGGTTGTCAATGTCCCTGAAGTCAAGGAATATGCCAAGACCTTGGACCATGTTGTCTATGTCGATGAAAATCTATATACCTGTTCTCAAGACACTCAGGAGAAGATTAAGAAGGCGATTCAAGAGAACAGATTGAATCGTGTAGTGGTAGCCTCCTGTTCACCGAGAACCCATGAGCCTCTTTTTCAGGAGACGATTCGGGAGGTTGGCCTGAACAAATACCTCTTTGAGATGACCAATATCAGGGATCAATGTTCGTGGGTCCACATGCATCAACCCAAAGAGGCGACCGAAAAGGCAAAAGAGCTTCTTCGGATGGTCGTTGCAAAGGCCTCTCTCCTTAGGCCTCTGAAAGAACCTCTCGTGGAAGTAAACCGAAAGGGATTGGTCATTGGTGGAGGGCTTTCAGGGATGAGGGCTGCCCTCAAATTGGCCCAACAAGGATTCGAGTGTGCTCTTATTGAAAGAGAGGCCGAATTGGGTGGGAACCTTCGCCACATCTACTCCACCCTTGAGGGGAATGATCCTCAAGCCTTACTAAAAGAGATAATCGAAGAGGTAACCAAGAATCCAAACATTCAGGTCTTTACCAAATCCGAATTAAAAACTATAAATGGCTATGTGGGGAATTTTAAGTCCACCCTCTACGTGAATGGTTCAGAAAAGGAGTATGACCACGGAGTGATCATTGTGGCGGTTGGGGCCAAAGAAAGGACGCCAACGGAATATCTCTATGGTCAGGACCCCAGGGTGATCACACAGAAAGAGTTAGAGGAGAAGATTGCCCTTCATTGGGAGAAGATCAACTCTTACCGTCATATCGTCATGATCCAATGTGTGGGTTCCCGAACCCCGGAACGCCCCAATTGTAGTCGAATCTGTTGCTCCCTTGCGGTCAAAAACGCTTTGAAGATTAAAGAAAAAAATCCTGAGATAAAAATTACCATCCTCTATCGAGATATGCGAACATATGGGTTGATGGAGCGATACTATACCCAGGCAAGACATCAGGGGATTCAGTTTATTCCCTATCAATTGGATTCAAAACCCGAACTGAGAGTGGACTCTGGGCTTCTTAACCTTAAGGTCAAGGATCAGATCCTTGGAGAAGAGGTTTTAATCCAACCTGACCTTGTCGTTCTGGCCAGCGCCATTGTTCCTTATGAGAACGAATCGCTGGCAAAGACGCTCAAAGTGCCTTTAACGGCTGATGGCTTCTTCCTTGAGGCCCATATGAAGTTAAGACCGGTCGATTTTGCTACGGATGGCATTTTTCTTGCGGGATTGGCTCATTTTCCAAAGAGTATTAGTGAATCCCTATCGCAGGCGGATGCTGCGGTCGCCCGTGCCACATCGGTCATTGCAAAAGGGTATGTGAGCGTCCTGCCCACCATCTCAGAGGTTGACCCGAATCGCTGCGTGGGCTGTGGTCTTTGCGAATTGCTCTGCCCCTTCAGTGCGATTCGTGTTGTGGAAACGGAAAGGGGGAGCAAAGCCGAAACGATTGCTGCTTCCTGTAAGGGGTGTGGGGTCTGTGCGTCGAGTTGCACCCAGAGGGCCATCACCATCCATCATTTCACCGATGAACAATTAAGCGCCCAGATCGAAGCCCTTGCACCTCTAAAAGAGAAGGAGGCAGCCTGATACAAGAGATGGGATAAGAGTTCGGAGTCAGGAGCCAAAATTAAACCATCACGGGCACGTGCCAAAGACACGGTCACGTTTGGAGTAGGTGATGATGAGTTTCGAACCCAAGATTTTATCTTTCCTATGTAACTGGTGTGCCTATGCCGGTGCGGACCTGGCAGGAATTTCAAGGTTCCAATATCCCCCCAACACCCGTGTCATTCGAGTGATGTGCTCTGGAAGGGTGGATCCATCCTTTATCCCAAAGGCCTTTCTGGTTGGATATGATGGGGTCATGGTGCTGGGCTGTCACCCGGGAGACTGCCATTACCTGAGTGGAAATATCCAAGCAGAAAAAAAGATCAACCTTACCCGAAAACTACTTGAGATGGCTGGGATTCAATCCGAAAGGCTTCTCCTCGATTGGGTCTCTGCAGGAGAGGGGGAACGTTTTTCCCAAGTCGTTCGTCAATTCGTCGAGAAGATTCGTCAACTGGGCCCCTTCCCTTTCGATCATCAAATGAAGGGAAAGCTTCAGGCGGTTCAGGCTTCCTTGGAGGGAGAAAAGATCCGCTGGATGGTGGGGAAAGGCCCCGAACTCATGGAGAAGGAAAATGTCTACCATGAGCGCATTCCTCAAGAAAGATTGGAAAGGATGATCGAGGAAACCATCCGAGATGAATTAAACAAAAATCGTATTATTCAACTCATCGAAACCAAACCCTTACCTGCCTCTGAGATCAGCCAATTATTGAATCTGAATTTAAAAGAGACGCTCTCCTACCTGGTCTCATTGGTTGGGGAAGGGAAAATTGGGTTTGATCCTTCAGAAGAAGGAAAGATTCCAAAGTATATACGAAATGTTTGATTGATTTCGTACCACTTTATAATTTAAGGTTTATCGTTCATCGTTTTAAATAGGAGTTTTTAACTCATGGAAGCAACAAGAAAAATCCAAGAGGCCAAATCACAACCCATTGGGGCTGTCATGGTCATTGGCGGGGGTATTGGTGGGATGCAGGCCTCCTTGGATCTGGCTGAATCCGGTTTTTATGTTTATCTGATTGATAACTCCCCGACCATTGGTGGGGTGATGGCCCAACTTGACAAGACCTTTCCCACCAATGATTGCTCCATGTGCATTATGTCCCCAAAATTGGTGGAATGTGGTAGGCATCTCAACATCCGAATCATTACTCATGCAGAGGTCGAGGACCTTCAGGGTGAACCTGGTCATTTCACTGTAACCGTTACGAAAAAACCACGCTACATTCGACTTGACAAATGTACAGGCTGCGGGGAATGTGCCAAACACTGTCCGGTCAGTGCGATAGACACTTACAATGAAGGGATGAGCAGGCGCGCGGCGATTTTTATTAAATACCCACAGGCGATACCGAAAGTCTACCTCATCGACCGAAACGTTTGTATTGGATGTGGTCTTTGTGAAAGGGTCTGCCTGGCAAAGGCTGTGAATTATGAAGAGCTCCCTACCCAAGAGAAGATCGAGGTGGGCTCGATCATCCTGGCCCCTGGGTACGAGGTCTTTGATGCCCGTCTGAGACAGGAGTTTGGTTATGGTATTTATCCCAATGTGGTTTCCAGCATCGAATTCGAGCGTCTTTTAAGCGCAACCGGTCCCCATCGAGGTCACCTCCTACGACCCTCTGACGGCACCATTCCTGAAAAGATCGCCTTTATCCAATGTGTCGGTTCTCGTGACTCCAATTGTGGCAATGATTATTGCTCTTCAATCTGCTGTATGTACGCCACCAAGGAAGCCATCATTGCAAAAGAGCATGTCCACTTCGTAAAACCCACCATCTTCTATATGGATGTGAGAGCCTATGGAAAGGGATTTGATGCCTATTACGAGAGGGCAAAATCAGAGTATGGGGTCCGGTTTATCAAATGTATGGTTTCCAAAGTAAGGGAAGTCTATAAGACAAAAAACCTCCTGATTACCTATTTGACCGAAGAGGGGAATTTTGTAGAGGAAGAATTTGAACTGGTTGTTCTTTCCGTCGGAATGGTCCCATCCAAAGCCACTATAGAGATGGCCAAACGGATGGGGATCGAAGTGGATTCCTATGGATTCTGTAAAACAAAACCTTTTCAGCCCACCTCAACCTCAAAACCAGGCATCTATGTGTGTGGGGCTTTCCAGGGACCCAAAGATATCCCAGAAACAGTCACCCAGGCCAGTGGGGCCGTGGCGGATGCCACGGGTCTCATCTCCTCGGCAAGGGGAACGATTGCCAAAAGAAAAGAGTATCCTTCCGAAGTGGAAATCGCAGGGGAAGAGCCCCGAATCGGGGTCTTTGTCTGTCATTGTGGTATTAATATTGGAGGGGTCGTCAATGTCCCTTCTGTAAAACAATATGCAAGCACCCTCAAAAATGTGGTCTATGTGGACGAAAATCTGTATACTTGTTCAACCGACACCCAAGAGAAAATCAAAAATGCTATTAAGGAACATCATCTCAACCGTGTGATCGTTGCCTCCTGTTCTCCAAGAACCCATGAACCCATGTTCCGAGAGACGCTCAGGGATGCAGGGCTGAATAAATATCTCTTTGAAATGGCTAACATTCGTGATCAATGCTCCTGGGTTCATATGACTGAGAAGGAGGAAGCCACCCAGAAGGCTAAAGACCTTGTCCGGATGGCTGTGGCCAATGCTCGTAGGATTCAGCCCTTAGGGGAGTTGGCGCTGTCTGTGGTTCAAAAAGGATTGGTCATCGGAGGGGGAGTGGCTGGGATGACCGCTGCCCTTAAACTTGCCGAACAAGGATACGAAGTCTTTCTTCTTGAAAAGGAGGCTCAACTGGGAGGAAATCTTAGAAATATCTACTATACCCTCGAGGGAGAGGATGTTCAGACCTTCCTTAACGATCTCATCAGAAAGGTAACCAACCATCCACTCATTCATGTCCTCACAAATGCATTGGTGGTCGATTTCAGTGGTTCAAAAGGAAACTTCTCAACCGGGGTGATGGTTGCACCGACAATGTATTATCGTAAGATTGAGCATGGGGTAACGATCTTAGCCACAGGGGCAGAGGAATGGAAACCCACAGAATACCACTATGGGGAAGATCCCCGCATTCTCACCCAACTCGAATTAGAAGCCAAAATCATCCACGAGCCTGCTGAAATGGCCAAGGCCAATCAGGTAGTGATGATTCAGTGCGTGGGTTCAAGAAATGAGGAGCGACCTTATTGCAGTCGCACCTGCTGTTCAACCGCTGTAAAGAATGCCCTCAAGATCAAAGAGATCAATCCGAAAGCCAACATCATTATCCTCTACCGGGATATGAGGACCTATGGCCTTTTAGAACTCTACTATTCCAAAGCCAGAAATAAGGGAATACTTTTCATCAAATACGAGCCTGAAGAAAAACCCGAAGTCAAAAAAGATGGAGAAACTCTTTCGGTCTCTTTTACTGATAAGATGTTAAAGGAAAGGGTGGAGATAAAGCCTGATCTCTTAATCTTGTCCTCAGCCACCATTCCAAGAGAAAATGAAGAATTGGCCACAATGCTTAAACTCCCCCGCACCGCAGAGGGATTCTTTCTCGAGGCCCATATGAAGTTGAGGCCTGTCGATTTTGCAACAGATGGGATTTATCTGGCAGGGACAGGACATGGCCCGAAATTGATTAGCGAAAGCATCTCTCAAGCAAGTGCTGCAGTGGCTCGCGCCTGCACCATTCTTTCGAAAGAGACGCTTCAGGTGGGTGGGGTAGTGGCGGTGGTGGAGGGGGAGAGGTGTGCGGCTTGTTTGACATGTGTGAGGGTATGTCCTTACAGTGTGCCTGTGATCAATCCGAGGGGGGAGGCGGAGATTGATATTGCCAAGTGTAAGGGGTGTGGGAGTTGTGTAGCGGAGTGTCCTGCGAGGGCGATTGAGTTGA
>Ga0315298_1005861_pt1 | contig 17104 bp, 20 predicted proteins | sample WHS_1_MG_FD_203077 | JGI IMG/M metagenome (GOLD analysis project Ga0315298, IMG submission 203077) | Extremophilic microbial mat communities from Washburn Hot Springs, YNP, Wyoming, USA - WHS_1_MG | ecosystem: Environmental > Aquatic > Thermal springs > Hot (42-90C) | place: USA: Wyoming...
TCGGTCCCCGCCCCCTTTCGAAAACCTTCCCGTCGAGCAGCCTGCCGGCGAGAATCGGCGCGGGGCCCTCCGGGACGTCGCGCTGCTGCCATGCCCTGATCCCGCCGAGCAGCGCCGCGAAAACCAGGATCTCGGCGAAACGGCGCAGCCATTTCTTCGAATTTGCCATAGGGAAATTTGCTCCATCGAACCTGCCGGATCGCAGGAAGGCTGCGGCAAGCTCGGGGCGCCCCCGGTCAGGTGATCTTGAGGTGGTCGATTCCCGACATCAGGTCGCGATCCTTGGACTCCGAACCGTGGAGCTTGATCTGCAGGCGCAGATCGTTGACCGAATCCGCATTCCTGAGCGCGTCCTCGTAGCTGATGCTGCCGTTTTCGTAAAGATCGAACAGCGCCTGATCGAAGGTCTGCATGCCGGCCTCCTTCGATTTCGCCATGATCTCCTTGATTTCGTGGACGTCGCCCTTGAATATCAGGTCCGAGATGAGCGGCGAATTGAGCATGATCTCGATCGCGGCCACCCTTCCCTTGCCCTCCTTCTTGGGGATCAGCCGCTGCGCGACGAGCGCCCTGAGATTCAGCGAAAGGTCCATGAGGAGCTGCGCCCTGCGCTCCTCGGGGAAGAAATTGATGATGCGGTCGAGCGCCTGGTTCGAGCTGTTGGCGTGCAGGGTTCCCATGCAGAGATGCCCGGTTTCGGCGAATGCGATGGCATGGTCCATCGTTTCCCTGTCCCTGATTTCGCCGATCAGGATGACGTCCGGCGCCTGCCGCAGGGTGTTCTTGAGCGCGGCTTCCCACGACTCGGTATCCACCCCGACTTCGCGCTGGGTCACGATGCACTTCCTGTGTTCGTGCACGAACTCGACCGGGTCCTCGATCGTGATGATATGCCCCTGGCTGTTTTCGTTGCGGTAGCCGATCATGGCCGCCAGGGAAGTGGATTTCCCCGAGCCCGTGCCGCCCACGAAAATCACCAGACCCCGCTTGCTCATGGTCACTTCCTTCAGGACCTGGGGCAGATTGAGGTCGTCGAAATTCGGTATCGTGGTATTGATCACGCGCAGCACGAGCCCGACCTGCTGCTGTTGAACGAAGGCATTGACGCGAAACCGCCCTATGCCGGGAGGGCTGATCGCGAAATTGACCTCCTTGGTCGACTCGAACTCCATGGCCTGCTTGTCGTTCATGATGCTTCGGGCGAGTTCCTTGGTATGCTGCGCGGTCAATACCTGGGTGGATACGGGCGTCAGCTTGCCGTCTATCTTCATGGCGGGAGGAAAGCCCGCAGTCACGAAAAGATCGGAAGCATTCTTGCTCAGCATCAGCTTGAGCAGATCGTGTATGAACTTGTTGGTGGTCTGGTCTCTGTTATCCATTTCAGGCGGGGAACAGGTCCTTGTTGACGGCCTTGGTTCTCGCTTCTGCCGAGCTGACGACATTGCGCCTGACGAGATCCGTGAGATTCTGATCCAGCGTCTGCATGCCGACGCTCTGGCCGGTCTGGATCGTGGAATACATCTGCGCGACCTTGTTCTCCCTGATCAGGTTCCTGATGGCGGGCGTCCCGATCATGATTTCGTGCGCAGCGACGCGCCCCTCCCCGTCCTTCTTTTTCAGGAGGGTCTGGGAAATGACGGCGCGCAGGCTCTCGGACAGCATGGAGCGCACCATCTCCTTCTCGGCAGCCGGGAATACGTCGATCACCCGGTCTATCGTCTTTGCCGCCGAACTGGTGTGCAATGTGCCGAAAACGAGGTGCCCGGTTTCTGCGGCGGTCATCGCCAGCCTGATGGTTTCGAGGTCCCTGAGCTCGCCGACCAGAATGATGTCCGGATCTTCCCGCAGCGCCGAGCGCAGCGCATTGGCGAAGCTCAGGGTATGGGGGCCGACCTCCCTCTGGTTGACCAGGCATTTCTTGCTTTCATGCACGAATTCGATCGGGTCCTCGACCGTCAGGATATGCCCGTATTCGTTCTCGTTGATATGGTCGATCATCGCAGCCAGCGTGGTCGATTTTCCGGAGCCGGTCGGCCCGGTCACCAGAACGACGCCCCTGGGCTGGTTGGCAATTTCCTTGAATATCGCGGGCGTATTCAGTTGCTCCAGGGTCAGCACCTTGGAAGGAATGGTCCGCATCACGGCAGCCGCTCCGCGATTCTGCACGAAAGCGTTCACCCTGAAGCGCGCAAGCCCGGGAAGCTCGAAGGAGAAGTCGCACTCGAGGTTTTCCTCGTAATATTTTCGCTGGGAATCGTTCATGACATCGTAGACCATGCCGTGCACGTCCTTCTGCTCCAGCGGGGGGAGATTGATGCGCCGGATGTCCCCGCTCACGCGGATCATGGGCGGAAGCCCCGCCGAAAGATGCAGATCAGAGGCCTTGCTCTTGACGACGAATGCCAGAAGTTCCGAAATATCCATTATAATTTCCAGGTATTGATGAGCGCTCCGGTTTCCTGTTCGGAATCTTTTGCAAATTATGGCAACAATCGCATCCGGCTTGCAAGCTGTCAAGCTTCGAATGGAACGGGCCGCGAAGGCTCCCGTCGCCTTGCTTGCGGTCAGCAAGACCTGGCCCGCGCAGGCGGTCAGGGAAGCCCACGCCGCCGGGCAGAAGGCTTTCGGGGAAAGCTACGTCCAGGAGGCGCTCGGAAAGATGAAGGAACTTTCCGATCTCGACCTGGAATGGCATTTCATCGGCCCGGTGCAAGGCAACAAGGCGAGAGCCATTGCCGAACATTTCGACTGGGTGCACAGCGTCGACCGGGAAAAGATCGCGCTGAAGCTCTCCGAGGCGAGGCCGGAAAGCCTGCCGCCGCTGCAGGTCTGCATCCAGGTGAACATCAGCGGAGAGGCCTCGAAGAGCGGGATGGCGCCTGCGGAAGTGCCGAATCTTGCGAAAATCATCGGCGGCCTGCCCAATCTCAGGCTCAGGGGATTGATGACGATCCCCGAGCCGACCCGGGACGAGAAGCTGCAAAGGGCGCGCTTCTCCGAACTCAGGAAGCTGAAAGAGCAGCTCTGCGCGAGCGGATTCGACCTGGACACCCTATCCATGGGCATGTCCGAGGATATGGAGAGCGCGATTCTGGAAGGCGCGACGATGGTGAGGGTAGGCTCGGCAATTTTTGGAACCAGGGACAGGAAATGAAAATAGCATTCGTAGGCGGCGGGAACATGGGCAGCGCGCTCATTGCCGGGCTCCTGAAGAACGGCGCATCCTGCGGCGACATTGCGGTCGTCGAGCCCTCTACCGAAAAGAGGGCGCGCATGGAAAAGGAATTCCATGTTTCGACCTTCGCGGAAATGGGCCGGGAATCCATGGATTGCGATGCGATCCTGCTCGCGGTCAAGCCCCAGCAGCTTTTCAATGTGGCATCCGGACTCGCCCACATGCTGAAGTCCCAGCTCGTCGTATCGATCGCTGCGGGCATATCGGCACCGGATCTCTCCAGATGGCTGGGAAACTACGAGCGGGTCGTGCGCGTCATGCCGAACACCCCGGCGCAGGTGATGAAGGGCGTTTCAGCGCTTTACGCCCTGCCGCAGGTCGATGCGTCCGGCAAGGCGGCAGCGGAAGCCATACTTTCCTCGGTCGGCTCGACGATCTGGCTGGATGACGAAGACAAAATGGACGCATTCACCGCGCTCTGCGGAAGCGGCCCCGCCTATGTATTCTATTTCCTGGAAGCCATGATGGCCTCCGCTTCCGAGATGGGATTCGACCCCGTCGCCGCGAAGCAGATGGTGCTGGACACCTTCTCGGGATCGATCGCCCTCGCCTCCGAAAGCCGCGACGAACCGAAGATCCTGCGCGAAAAGGTCACCTCCCCGGGCGGAACCACCGAGCGCGCCATAATGGAAATGGAAAGGCACGACGTGAAACGTCATATCGTCCAGGCGATTCATGCCGCGAAAAACAGGTCGCGGGAAATGGGGATCGAGCTCGGGAAGACCCCATGCTGAACCAGGGCATGCTGTTCCTGCTGGACACCGTGTTCGGGCTCTTCATCATCGCCCTGCTGTTGCGCTTCTATCTGCAGCTGATGCGCGCCCCGCACGGCAATCCGCTCTCTCCCTTCCTGATCGCCCTCACCGATTTCCTGGTGCGTCCCGCAAGACGCATCATTCCCGGACTCTGGGGCCTCGATCTCGCCACGCTGCTGCTCGCCTGGGTGATCGAGTTCTTCGTCCTGGCCGCGACCCTCTGGCTCAACGGCATGGCGCCACACCCCTATACGCCCGCCACCATTCTCGTCCTGCTCCTGCTCTCCGCAACGGGGCTTCTGAAGCAGAGCATCCACATCTTCATGCTGGTCCTGATCATCCAGGCGGTCTTGAGCTGGGTGAATCCCTATACGCCCATCTCCGGTGTGCTGAACAGCCTGTCCAGGCCATTCCTGAACTTTTTCCGCAGGAAGCTTCCGCCCGTGGGCAACGTGGATCTCTCCCCCCTCTTCGTGCTGATCCTTTTCCAGCTGGCGCTGACGATCCCGTTGGCCTGGATGGAGTCCATCCTTTACGGCATGCTCTGATGTGGTTCAGGCGGGAAGGGGATGCCGTGACGCTGACCCTGCATGTCCAGCCCGGCGCAAAGAAAACGGAAATCGCGGGACTTCACGGAGATGCCCTCAAGATCAGGCTCGCCGCCCCGCCCGTCGAAGGAAAAGCCAATGCCGCGCTGCTCGCCTTTCTTGCGGGAAAATTCGGGGTTGCCATGCGCGATGTGGCGCTGAAGCAGGGAGAGAGTTCGAGAAGAAAAGTGGTTTCGATATCCGGCCCGAAAATTTCGCCCGATTCGCTGCTGCCCTGACCCGGGCCTCCTACATCAGCACCACGTCGTACTGCTCCTGGCTGTAGACGCTCTCGACCTGGAGCGAGATCGGCTTGCCGATGAAATCCGCGAGCCGGGCGAGGCTCTGGGATTCCTCGTCGAGAAACAGATCGACGACCTTCTGGGAAGCGAGGATCCGGTATTCCCTGGCTTCGAACTGGCGCGCTTCGCGCAGCAGATCGCGCAGTATCTCGTAGCCTACGGTCTGCGCCGTCTTGATCTCTCCCCGCCCCTGGCAGGTCGGACAGGTTTCGCACAGCACATGGGCAAGGCTCTCCCTGGTGCGCTTTCTCGTCATCTCGACCAGACCCAGGGCGGTCATTTCGCTCAGGGTCATGCGGGTATGGTCTCTCGAAAGCGCCTTCCTGAATTCGTTCAGCACCGCTTCCCGATGCTCGGCATTATCCATGTCGATGAAATCCACGATGATGATTCCACCGAGGTTGCGGAGGCGCAATTGCCTCGCGATCACGATCGCCGCTTCGAGATTGGTCTTGAATATCGTGTCGTCGAAATTCCTGTGTCCGACGAAGCCGCCGGTGTTCACGTCCACGGTGGTGAGCGCCTCGGTCTGGTCGATGATGAGGTATCCCCCGGATTTCAACTCGACCCGCCTGGCAAGCGCCCGCTGGATTTCCTCCTCGACTCCGTAGAGATCGAAAAGCGGCCTCTCCCCGGCATAATGCTCTATCCTGTCGCTGACGTTCCGGATGTAGCTTGAAGCGAAGGATTGCAGCTTCTGGAAAGTCTCGCGCGAATCGACCCTGATCCGCCCGATGTCGTCGTTGACGAAGTCGCGCAGCACTCTGAAGCTCAGGTTGAGATCCTGGTAAAGCAGGGAAGGCGCCGCGGCCGTCGCCGATCTTTCCTGGATGTCGGCCCATATTTTCTTCAGGTAGGCGATGTCGGAAAGAAAACCTTCGTCTGCGGCCCCTTCCGCCAGGGTGCGGATGATGTAGCCGCCCTTCTCGTCGGGAGGAATCAGCTTCTGCACCTTCTCCCTGAGAATTTCGCGGTCGGATTCGCTCTCTATCCTCAGCGAGACGCCGATATAGTCTTCTTGCGGCATGAATACAACCAGCCTTCCGGCGATGCTGATCTGGGTGGAGATCCTCGCCCCCTTGGTGCCAATCATGTCCTTGATCACCTGGACGAGGACATTCTGTCCCTCGAAAAGGAGCTTCTCGATGGGTTTGGCATCCCCGTTCTGCTTCTGTCCCCAGATGTCGTCGACGTGCAGGAAAGCTGCCCGATCCAGCCCGATGTCGACGAATGCCGACTGCATTCCGGGCAGAACCCGGCTCACCTTGCCCAGATAGATGTTGCCGACGAGCCCGATGCTGGATGCGCGCTCGATGTGCAGCTCCTGAACCACCCCTTCCTCGATCACGGCAACGCGCGTTTCCTGGGGAGTGACATTGATCAGGATTTCGTCAGTCATGCTCCATCCTCCCGAGCACCTGCCCCGTTTCGAAGAGCGGCAATCCCATCACCCCGGAATAGCTGCCTTCTATGCTTTTTATGAAGCGCGCGGCCTTGCCCTGAATCGCATAGCCGCCCGCCTTGTCCAGCGACTCCCCCGCAGCGACGTAGTCGAGGATGTCCTGATCCCGCAATTCGCCGAATCTGACCTTGGTCCTGGATATTTCGACCTCCATCTTCCCCTCGAAAGCGCAGGCCACCGCCGTGAGCACTTCGTGCTCCCGTCCCGAAAGGCTTCTCAGGATCGTCGCGGCTTCATCCCGGCTCTTCGGCTTGCCTATGATTTCCCCGTCCAGGGAAACCGCGGTATCTGCTGCAAGCACCGGATGAAAGGGAAGCCGCCTCTCGCCCATGCATCGCCATCCCGCAACGGCCTTGGCTATTGCGACCCGCTTCACATAGTCCTCCACGGATTCTCCGGAAATCGGCGTCTCGTCGACATCCGTCCCCCTGTCCGGGCTGGAGCGCAGCAGCAGCGTCTGAAACTGAACGCCGATTTGCCGCAGTAGCTCGCGGCGCCTCGGGCTTGCAGAAACGAGATAAATGATCACTTCAGCCTTCCCTGTGATAGGGGTGATGATTGATGACGGAGACCGCCCTGTAGAGCTGCTCGGCGAGCATCACGCGAACCAGCCCGTGGGGCAGGGTCATCCTGGACAGGGAAAGCACCCTGTCCGCCTTTCCCCTCAGATCCGGGCTGATGCCGTCGGCGCCCCCGATCACGAACGCGACATCCTTTCCGTCCGCCATCCAGCGCTCGATCAGCCTGGCAAGATCCACTGTCGCGAGCTGCTCGCCTTTCTCGTCCAGCACCACCATGAAACTGTTCTGCGGCATCGCTGCCGCAATCCTGGAAGCCTCCATCTGCTGGATTCTGGCTACGCTCTTGCCCGTATCCCGCTTCTCGGGCTTGATCTCCCGCAGTTCGACCCTCGCTTCCCGCGGCATCCTTTTCTCGTATTCGCCGAAGCCGGCGCAAATCCATTCGGGCATCCTGTTGCCCACGGCCAGAATATGGAGCTTCATTCAGCCGGTCTTGGCGTGAGCGGCATGCCCCCACAATCCTTCCAGATTGTAATACTGCCTGATTGCGGGCTGCATGATGTGAACCACGACATCCCCCAGATCAACGAGCACCCATTCCCCGGTTTCGAGCCCTTCGATGCCGAACACGGTCTGCCCGGACTCCTTCATTTTTTCCTGGACATGGTTGGCGAGCGCCTTGGTCTGCCTGGTCGAATTGGCGCTGGCCATCACCATCCATTCGAAAAGCGGGGACATTCCGGATACGTCCAGCACCTCGATATCTTCCGCCTTGATGTCTTCCAGGGCAGCAACGACCGCATCCACTTTCTTTCTAGACCGCATGATTCTCCCGATAAAGCCCATGATTCCGAATATAATCGAGGACGCCCTGCGGAAGCAAATAGCGCGCGCTCGCACCCTTCGCCAGGCATTCCCTGATCATCGAAGCCGAAATGTCCAGAAGGGTGATGTCTATCGTCACGATCCTGCCGCAGGAGGACCGGCGCAATGCGGCAGGATCCCGCTCCGATCTTGCGGCATATTCCTCGCCCAGAGCACCGGTGATGGCCGAACGGATATCGCACCCCGGCCTTTGCGCGACGAGGATATGGGCAAGGCCGAAGAGCTCCCGCCACCTGTGCCAGGCAGGGAACCCGAGAAAGGCATCCGCTCCGACCATGAAGCAGATCGGTTTGTCCGGACCCAGTTCCGATCTTAATTCGAGCAGCGTTTCCACCGAGTAGGACGGGGAGGTTTTGAGCACTTCGCGTTCGTCCGGGACGAGAAGCGGGTTCCCGGCAGCGGCGATCTTCACCATTTCCATCCTGTGGGAAGCCGCGCAATGCGGCGGGCTCCTGTGCGGCGGGAGCCCTGCAGGGACGATCCTGACGGATTCCAGGCCGCAGTATTCCGCGACCTCCTGGGCGAGGCGAAGATGCCCGAAATGCACGGGATCGAAAGTGCCGCCGAAAACGCCGACCGGATTCAATCCGCTTTTCACCAGATCACAAGGCCAGCCTGCGAATGTCGGACAGCAGGGTCCCGAGATGAACGATGAATTTCGCCCCCATCGCCCCGTCTATGACTCTGTGGTCATAGGAAAGGGACAGCGGCAGCATCAGGCGAGGAACGAAGTTGCCGTCCTTGAACACGGGCTTCATGACGGCCTTGGACACTCCGAGTATCGCGACTTCCGGCGCATTGATGATGGGAGTGAAGTAGCTTCCGCCGATTCCGCCCAGGCTCGATATCGAGAAGCATCCGCCCTGCATGTCGGCAAATGAAAGCTTGCCTTCCCTCGCCCTGGCGCTCAATTGACCGAGCTCCGAAGCGAGCTGAAAGACGCTTTTCGTATCGGCATCGCGAACTACCGGAACCACCAGCCCGTCCGGGGTGTCGACTGCCATGCCGATATGGCAATACTGCTTCAGAATCAGCGTATCTCCCGAGAGGGAAGCATTGAACGTGGGAAATTGCTTCAAGGCGACCGCGCAGGCCTTCATCAGGAAGGCCGGCAGGGTGAGCCTGACTCCCTGCTTCTGCGCCTCTTCCAGCATGGATTTGCGGAAAGCCTCGAGCTCGGTGATGTCGATCTCGTCGTGCTGGGTCACATGCGGGATGGCTGCCCAGTTCCTGGAAAGATTGGCGCCGGAAAGCTTCTGTATCCTGGAAAGCGGCTTCTCCTCGACCGGACCGAATTTCGAGAAGTCGACTGCAGGGATCTGGGGGGCGGCAGGCGCAGAAACGCCGGAAGACAGCGCCGCCTTGATGAAGGATTGCACGTCCTCCTTGAGGATGCGCCCCTTGGGCCCACTGCCCCTGACCCTGGCAAGGTCGGCGCCGAGCTCCCGCGCAAAGCGCCTCACCGATGGGCTCGCATGCGTTCCGGAAAAAGACCGGACTTCCGTTTCCACCGTTTTCGGCGCTTCGATTTTGACCGCAGCCTGCTTCGGGGGCTCGGCAACCGGAGCCGCGGAAGCAGCCTGCGGCTTCGCTTCGGTCGCGGGTTCGGCCTGCGGTTTCGCTTCGGCTTCGGCTTCGAGCATCAGGATGAGCGCCCCCTCGGAAACGGCATTCCCGACCTTCACCGCAACCGATTTCACGATCCCCGCAAAGGGAGAAGGCACTTCCATCGCCGCCTTCGCCGTCTCCAGGGTAATGAGCGGGGTGTCGACCTTGATTCTGTCGCCTTCGGCCACATGCAGTTCGATGATGGGCACATCCTTGAAATCGCCGATGTCCGGCACCTTCACTTCCACTGTTTGACTCATATTGATGTCTTCTCTCAAACCGTCTCTGGATTCGGCTTCTCGGGATCGATTCCGTATTTCCTGATCGCAGCCGCGACCTGCTCGGGCGCGATGCTGCCTTCGTCAGCCAATGCCTTGAGTGCGGCAACAGCCACATGGTAGCGGTCCACCTCGAAAAAGCTGCGCAGCTTCTGGCGAGTGTCGGAGCGGCCGAAGCCGTCCGTTCCCAGAACCCGGTAGGTTTTGGGCAGAAAGGCGCGGATCTGGTCGGCATGCAGCTTCATGTAGTCGGTCGAGGCGATGACCGGCCCCGCCCTGTCCTTGAGGCAGGATTCGACATGACTGATCCGCGGTTTCTTCTCCGGGTGCAAAGTATTCCAGCGCTGGCATTCCAGTCCATCGCGGCGCAACTGGGTGAAGCTCGTCACGCTCCAGACGTCGGCGCTCACGCCGAAATCCGCCTGAAGCAGTTCGCCTGCCGCGACCACTTCGCGCAATATCGTGCCGCTCCCCAGGAGCTGCACCCTCGGCGCCCTGGCCCCTTTCCCGGCTTTTTTCGCCTCGGAGAGCAGGTACATTCCCTTGAGTATCCCCTCCTCGACTCCTTCCGGCATGGCAGGATGGGCATAATTCTCGTTCATCACGGTGATGTAGTAGAAGACGTCCTCCTGCTCGCGGTACATGCGCCGCATCCCGTCCTGGATGATGACGGCCAGTTCATACGCATACGCTGGATCATAGGCAATGCAATTCGGTATGGTGGAAGCCAGCACGTGGCTGTGCCCGTCCTCGTGCTGCAATCCTTCCCCATTGAGCGTGGTCCGTCCCGCGGTACCCCCGAGCAGAAAACCTCTGGAGCGCAGATCGCCGGCAGCCCAGGCGAGATCTCCCACCCTCTGGAAGCCGAACATCGAATAGTAGATGTAGAACGGGATGAGGGAAATGCCGTGCGTGCTGTAGGCGGTCGCAGCCGCGATCCAGGAGGAGAATGCGCCCGCCTCGTTGATTCCTTCCTGGAGGATCTGTCCGCGCTTGTCTTCCCTGTAATACATCAGCTGCCCCGCATCCTGAGGCTCGTAAAGCTGGCCCACCGAGGAATAGATGGCAAGCTGCCGGAAAAGGCCGTCGAGGCCGAAGGTTCTGGATTCGTCGGGCACGATGGGCACGATGAGCTTGCCTATGGCTTCGTCCTTCACCAGCATGGAAAGTATCCTGACGAAGGCCATGGTAGTCGAAATCTCGCGCCCATCCGTTCCCTTGAGGAAGCTCTCGAAGGCGGAAAGCGCCGGCGTATCGAGCGGCTCTGCCTTGCGGCGCCTTGCCGGCAGCGAACCGCCCATGGTCGCCACCCGCTCCCTCAGGTATTTCATTTCGGCGCTGTCTTCCGCCGGCTTGTAGAACGGCGCCTGCGCAATGACTTCGTCGGAAATGGGAATATCGAAGCGATTCCTGAATGCCTTCAGCGCATCTTCGCCCATCTTCTTCTGCTGGTGCGTGGTGTTCTGGCCTTCCCCCGCCTCACCCATGCCATAGCCTTTGACCGTCTTCGCCAGAATCACCGTGGGCTGGCCCTTGTGTCTGACCGCCTCCGCATAGGCCGCGTAAACCTTGCGGGGGTCGTGGCCGCCGCGATTCAGCCTCCAGATGTCCTCGTCGGACATGCTGGAAACCATGTCGAGAAGCTCGGGATACTTGCCGAAGAAATGCTTGCGCACGTAGGCGCCGTCGTTGGCCTTGTAGTTCTGGTATTCCCCGTCGACGGCTTCTTCCATGCGCTTCAGGAGCAGTCCGTTCTTGTCCTTCGCGAGCAGGGGATCCCATCTCGAACCCCATACCACCTTGATGACGTTCCAGCCCGCCCCCCTGAAATCGGCCTCGAGTTCCTGGATGATCTTGCCGTTGCCCCGCACGGGGCCGTCCAGGCGCTGGAGATTGCAGTTGATGACGAAAACGAGGTTGTCCAGATTCTCCCTGGACGCAAGCGAAATCGCCCCCAGGGATTCCGGCTCGTCCATTTCGCCGTCGCCCATGAAGGCCCACACCTTGCGCTCGGCGGTTTCAGCCAGCCCGCGACCTTCGAGGTACTTCATGAACCTCGCCTGATAGATCGCCATCAGGGGGCCGAGTCCCATGGACACCGTGGGGAACTGCCAGAAGTCGGGCATCAGCCAGGGATGGGGATAGGAGGAAAGCCCCTGCCCGTCGGATTCCTGCCTGAAATTGACCAGCTGCGCTTCGGAAATCCTGCCCTCCAGGTACGCGCGCGCATAAATGCCGGGAGCGGAATGTCCCTGGATGTAAACGAGATCGCCGCCGTGGTTTTCGGAGGGGGCATGGAAGAAATGGTTGAAACCGACATCGTAGAGCGTCGCGGCGGAAGCAAAGCTCGCGATATGTCCGCCCAGGTCGGAGCCCCTGTTCGCGTTCACCACCATCGCCATGGCGTTCCAGCGGATATAGGAACGGATCCTGCGCTCGATTTCCAGATCGCCGGGCGAGCGCTCCTCACGCTCGGGGGGGATGGTGTTAAGGTAAGCCGTGTTGACGTTGAAAGGCAGATAGGCGCCGGCCTTCCTCGCCCTTTCCGTCATTTTTTCCAGCAGAAAATGCGCGCGCTCCGCCCCTTCCTGCTGCAACACCCCTTCCAGGGCGTCCAGCCATTCCTGTGTTTCCTGCGGATCATGATCCGGCAAAGATGCCATATTCCTACCTCGAATCTGTTAAAACTGGACGTATTATACAGTTTCTTTGCGTCCCTTGCGCCTGACGCGCTCCGCAGCCTCCACGGTATTCTCGAGCAGCATGGCGATCGTCATGGGCCCCACCCCGCCCGGCACCGGCGTGATCAGGGAAGCCTTGAGCTTTGCGGATTCGAAATCGACGTCCCCTGCAAGCTTGCCGTCTTCCAGCCTGTTCATGCCGACATCGATCACGACGGCGCCCTCCTTGACCATGTCGCCCGTGACGAGATTCGGCCTGCCCACGGCAACCACCAGGATGTCCGCATCCCGGGTATGATGACCGAGATCGGGCGTCTTGGAATTGCAGATCGTGACTGTCGCCCCGCTGGAGAGCAGCATCACCGCCATCGGCTTGCCGACGATGTTGCTGGCCCCGACGATGACGGCATGTTTTCCCCTGATGGGCACATTTTCGTATTCGAGCATCTTCATGACTCCGTGCGGCGTACAGGGCTGCAATCCCGGATTGCCCAGGAAAAGCGCGCCCACGTTGCAGGGATGGAAGCCGTCCACGTCCTTCTCGGGCGAAATGGAGTCGAGCACGCGCCTCGCATCGAAATGAGCAGGAAGCGGCAACTGGACCAGTATGCCGTGTATGGCCGGATCGCGATTGAGGGCATGAATGCGCTCGAGCACTTCCTCCTGGGAAACCCGATCGGGCAGCGCAATGACTTCGGAACGGATGCCGGCATCGATGGATGCCTTTTCCTTGTTCCTCACATAAACCTTGGATGCCGGGTTTTCTCCGACAATGATCACGGCCAGGCCTGGCGGGGTGGGGAAATCCTGAACCTTGCGCCTGAGCGCTTCCCGCATTTGTTGCGCGATATGTTTTCCGTCGATGATTTTTGCACTCATGAGATTGTCCCGTTTCGAAAATATTCGCCCGCTTCCGTGATGATGGCGTCCACCGGAATGTCGTTGCCTTCCAGGGGAATTGCGTCGACCATCTGCAGCGAAAAGGCTGCGGCAATGGAAGTCGCGTCAATTCTTTTGCTGACGAGCAGCCTGTCGTAGAAACCGCCCCCGTAACCCAGCCTCGCCCCGTCCCTGGAAAAAGCGACTCCGGGAACCAGAATGAAATCGATCAGCGAAAAATCCTCGATCGAATCGCCCCCTCTCGGCTCCCTGATTCCCCAGGTCCCGGCCTCCAGCCCGTCGTCCAGATCGGTCACGAGATGAAGATCGAGTCCGCTTCTGTCCTTTCTCAACTTCGGCAGCAGCAGCGCCTTGCCGTCTTCGAGAACCTGTCTGACGAATCCTTCGGTCTCGAACTCGCTTCCGAAATTCATGTAGGCGAGCACCACCTGCGCCATTCTGTAGGCATCGAGCCCGACGATTTTATTCGTGATGGCAAGGCTAAGTGCTGCGCGGACCGCTCCCGGCAGCATGTCGCGCTTTGCGATTATACTTTTTCTGAGTGCGCGTTTCACGCTTGCCTGGTCGAGCGCCATCTGGTCAGAATGAAAACGCGGCGATGGGCCTGGCCTTCCAGTTGTCCGCGGCATTCGCCAAGCCTTGTCCGATGCCGAACCATCCCTGGCAGTCCGAAACGGCATCAACCCGGATTTCGTCCGGCAGCACTGCGCGAGCAGCCGGCATTGAAAAACCCCCGCACAGCAGCGCCTGACCCCTCCGCATCATTTCCTCGTATTTCGATGGCAATTCCGTATGTTATCACGTAACGGCAGCCTTCAATTCATGGAGCGCGGGCAATGGTATAATCCCGCCATGAATCAGGAAAAAAAGCCGATCCGCAGCTTCGTCCTGCGCCAGGGCAGGCTGTCCAAAGCCCAGCAATCCGCGCACCAGAACCTTCTCCCCAAATATGGAATCAGCTTCGGCAGCGCGCCGACAAGTCTCGTTGAAGCATTCGGCCGGGAGGCGCCGAAAATCCTCGAAATAGGCTTCGGCATGGGCGGATCGACGGCCCGGATCGCCCAGGACAATCCCGACAAGGATTATCTCGCCATCGAAGTGCATACGCCGGGAATCGGAAGCCTGCTCCGGCTCATCGAGGAAAACCGGATCGAGAACATCAGGATCATCCAGCACGACGCCGTCGAAGTGCTGGAAAAGATGATCCCGGATGCTTCCCTTTCCGGGGTCCACATCTTTTTTCCGGACCCCTGGCCGAAAAAACGGCATCACAAGAGACGGCTGATCCAGCCGGGGTTGGTCGCGCTGCTGTGCAGGAAGCTCGAAGACGGCGGCTACGTTCATGCCGCAACGGACTGGGAAGAGTATGCGGCGCACATTCTCGCGGTCATGGAGGCCGAACCGCTGCTCTCGAATGCAGCCGAAGGCTACGCCGAAAAACCGGACTACCGCCCCCTCACCAAATTCGAGGAAAGAGGAATCAGGCTGGGGCATGCCGTGAGCGACATCATTTTCAGGAAGATCCCCGGAAACAGGGTCTAGCCGCCCCAGAAAGAAGAGTGTTCCTTTGCCCTGTGGTGAAGGCACAGGATCTCCCCCTCGACAATCGGCATGGGCGCGCCGAGCAAGGCGCTCTCCATATATCTGGATTTGGAAAGGATGCGATAATCCTGGCAGTGGTTCGCGGACACCACCTGCTTCACCGCCTCCCGGAAAAGATCATCCGCGTCTCCCTCCGTGCCGAAGCGGCTCTCCCTGGCGGTGATTCGATAGGTGTCCGGTCCCGTGCTTTCGATGCTGCTTTTCGGCATCACGCCCATCTTTGGCGGAACGGACGTGCAGGCCGCGATCCCGAATGCCGCAGCAAGCCAGAACAACAGGCGAATCGTCGTCATTTTCCACCTCCGCATGATTCCGCCACATTCTATCATCGATTTCAGGTCGACAACCGCGGCTCACGAAGGCAAAAAAATCTGCAGCAGCTCGTTGAGAAAGCGCCTTCCGTGAAGCGTCGGGGCGACCCTCAGGTGGTCTCGCGAAATGAAGCCCATCCTTTCGGCCCGATCCAGTTGCGGCAGTATGACCATCCGGGAAAGCCCGGTCCTTTCCTCGAAGAGCCTCAGGGGAAACCCCCTACTGAGCCTCAGCGCATTCATCATGAATTCGAAAGGAATGTCCTCCACGGCGACATCTTCCCCTTCCCCGATGGCGCTTCCGGACAGCATCTTTTCGATGTAATCCCTGGGATGCTTGCTGCGCACCTGCCGCCTTATCCTTCCCCCGGGCAGGGTGATCTTGGAGTGAGCCCCGGCACCTATGCCGATGTAGTCACCGTATTCCCAGTAATTGCAATTGTGGCGGCAATGCATGCCTGCCCTGGCAAAAGCCGAGGTTTCGTAATGCTCGTAGGATGCCAGCGCCTCTTCCACCCTGTCCTGCATCTCGAATGCCAGATCCTCGTCAGGAACGGCAGGAGGGTGTTTGTGAAAAAGAGTATTGGGCTCTATCGTCAGATGGTAAGCCGAAATGTGCGGCGGATCGAAGGAGATCGCCCTGGAAAAATCCATCTTCGCTTCTTCGATGCTCTGTCCGGGAAGGGCATACATGAGATCAAGATTGACGTTCCCGAAATGCTTCAATGCCATCTCGACGGCGACGCAGGCCTGCCTGCTGTCGTGGATCCGACCCAGCGCGGCAAGATGCCTGTCGTTGAAACTCTGAATGCCTATCGACAGCCGATTGATGCCGGCTTCCCTGAAAGCGGCGAACTTCTCGTATTCGAACGTGCCGGGATTGGCCTCCAGGGTCACTTCAGCCTCGGGATCCAGCCTGAGACGCGCCCGCATATCGGCCATTATTCTTTCGATCGAACGCGGGCTCATCAGGCTCGGGGTTCCGCCGCCGAAAAATACGCTCGCGACCCTTCTTCCCCAGATTTCGGGAAGAAAGTGCTCAATATCCCGCGTCAATGCCGAGACATAAGCCTCCTCGTCGGGATTTCCTTCGTGGGAATTGAAGTCGCAGTAGGGGCATTTTCTGACGCACCAGGGAATATGGATGTAGAGAGAAAGCGGGGGGAGCGACTCGAAATTCAAAGCGATCCCAGTTTCTTCAGCAGATCAGACAGGGCATGGGCGCGGTGGCTCACCCGGTTCTTGATTGCAATATCCAGTTCAGCCGCGGTCTTTCCGAGCATGGGATCGAAAAACAGCGGATCGTAGCCGAACCCGCCCTCTCCCCGTGGCGCCTGCAATATCTCGCCCTGCCATTTCCCTTCTGCGATCAGAGGCTCGGGATCCATGGCATGTCGAAGGCAGACGATCACGCAATAATAATGCGCGCGCCTGTCCCCCGAGTTCTTGAGCGCATCGAGCAGCTTCAGATTGTTCTTCTCGTCGGACTTCGGCTCACCTGCGTATCTCGCCGAATGAATTCCCGGTTCCCCGTTCAGCGCGGCGACGCATATCCCGGAGTCGTCGGCAAGCGCGGCCATTCCGGTCAGCCGGCTGGCATGCCTCGCCTTCTCCAGCGCATTCTCCAGGAAGGTAGCATGCGGCTCTTCCGCATCAGGCACCCCATACTCCGACTGGGGTATCACGTCAAAATCCAGGGGAGAGAGTATCTGGCGAATTTCCTTCAGCTTTCCCTGGTTGCCGCTCGCTATGACCAGCCTTATCATGCCTTGCCTCTTGCGGGTCTTGCATGCTGCGTGCGGAAAGGTCTGCCGGGCTTCTTCACCCCCGTCCCGACTGGCTGGTAGCGGGGCACGAGATGACGCTTGCCGTTCCCGATCAGATCGGCCCGGCCCATCTTCATCAGCGCTTCCCTCAGAACGGGCCAGTTGTCCGGGTCATGGTAGCGCAAGAACGCCTTGTGCAGACGGCGCTGGG
>Ga0315298_1005862_pt1 | contig 17097 bp, 30 predicted proteins | sample WHS_1_MG_FD_203077 | JGI IMG/M metagenome (GOLD analysis project Ga0315298, IMG submission 203077) | Extremophilic microbial mat communities from Washburn Hot Springs, YNP, Wyoming, USA - WHS_1_MG | ecosystem: Environmental > Aquatic > Thermal springs > Hot (42-90C) | place: USA: Wyoming...
TCGCCCCGCAAGGCGCGTATGGTGGTCGATATGATTCGCGGAAAGGATGTTTCCCAGGCGCTGGCCTTGTTGAAATTCGCCCCCCAGCGGGCTTCCGTGCCGGTGGCCAAAGTAATCATGTCGGCGGCGGCCAATGCCGAGCACAACCATGAAATGAACCGGGATAACCTGTACATCGCCGCCGCCTATGTGGATCAGGGGCCGACGTTGAAACGCTATCTGCCCAGGGCTATGGGGCGGGCGGATGTGATGCGCCGGCGGACCAGCCATATCACCGTGGTCGTGAAGGAAAGAAACAGGTAAAGGAGGTATAACGTGGGCCAGAAAGTACATCCCAAGGGATTGCGCATCGGCATCATCCGCGACTGGGAAGGCAAATGGTTTGCCGACAAGAAAAACTTCGCCCCTCTGCTGCACGAAGATGTGAAGATCCGCAAATATATCAAACAGAAGCTTTTTGCGGCCGGCATTTCCCGTATTCAGATCGAGCGCGCGGCCAACCGGATTCGGGTGACCATCCATACCGCCAAGCCGGGGATAGTAATCGGCCGCGGTGGGGCGGAAGTGGAAAACCTGCGCCGCGAGCTGGAGAAGATGACCGGCAAAAGCGTGCATGTGAACATTGTGGAGATTAAAACTCCGGAAATTGACGCCCAGCTGGTGGCGGAAAATGCCGCCGCCCAGATTGAGAAACGTGTCGCCTTCCGCCGGGCGATGAAGCAGATCATTTCCCGGGCGATGAAAATGGGCGCCAAAGGCGTAAAGATTTCCTGCAGCGGCCGTCTGGCCGGGGCGGAAATCGCCAGAACCGAATGGTACAGCGAAGGCAAGGTTCCCCTGCACACACTGCGCGCCGATATTGATTACGGTTTTGCCGAGGCAAAGACCACTTACGGTAAGATCGGCATCAAAGTGTGGATTTATAAAGGAGAAGTTCTGCCGGAGGCAAAGGCGGCCGCCGGTCAAGGAGGCGAATAGGCATTGCTCATTCCCAAGAGAGTTAAGTACCGCAAACAGCACCGGGCCAGAAATTTGAAGGGTATGGCCAAAGGCGGCACCGAAGTGCATTTTGGGGAGTACGGCCTGCAGGCGCTGGAAGCGGGCTGGATCACCAACCGGCAGATAGAGGCCGCCCGTATCGCCATGACCCGTTATATTAAACGCGGCGGCAAGGTGTGGATCCGTATTTTCCCCGACCGTCCGATTACGGCCAAGCCGGCTGAAACCCGTATGGGCAGCGGCAAGGGCGCGCCCGAATACTGGGTGGCGGTGGTCAAACCGGGGCGGATTATGTTCGAACTGGCCGGGATAAGCGAGGAAACGGCCAGGGAAGCCATGCGTCTGGCATCTCACAAGTTGCCCGTGAAAACCAAATTCGTGAAACGTGGGGAAGTGGGTGAGGCTAATGAAGAGTAAGGAGTTACGGGAACTGTCCGATGAAGAACTGGCCAAGAAACTTGACGACTCCAAGGACGAACTCTTCAAACTGAGATTTCAACTGGCCACCAACCAGCTCGACAACCCCATGAAAATTAAAGAGGCCCGGCGTAACATCGCCCGTCTGAAAACGATCATGCGGGAGCGGGAACTGGGGCTGAAACGGGCGTAGAGGAAAGGGGAAGCGATAATGGAAGGACGCAACCTGCGCAAGGTTCGTACGGGGCGCGTGGTAAGCGATAAGATGGATAAGACCGTCGTCGTGGCGGTGGAAACGCTGGTCAGACACCCCCTGTATCAGCGCACTATGCGGCAGACCAGGAAGTTCAAGGCTCACGATGAGGAAAACGCCTGCCGTATCGGAGACCGGGTGCGGATTATGGAAACGAGGCCGCTGTCCAAGGATAAACGGTGGCGGGTGGTCGAAATCCTGGAACGCGCGGAAGAACTGTAATGTGCAGCATATAATTCATCGGCGGTTTGAGCCGGCCTCTTTTGCCGGTTGCCGCACTGGGAGGTGTGAAGGTTGATCCAGGTACAGACTATTTTAAATGTAGCCGATAACACGGGCGCGCGCCGCCTGATGTGCATCCGTGTCCTGGGCGGCAGTATGCGCCGTTATGCCAGCCTCGGCGACGAGGTGATCTGTTCCGTCAAGGAGGCCACGCCCGGTGGCGTTGTTAAGAAAGGCGATGTGGTGAAGGCCGTGATCGTCAGGACGAACAAGGAAGTGCGCCGCCCCGACGGTTCTTATATCAAGTTCGACGAGAATGCGGCGGTGATCATCAGGGACGATAAGAGCCCCCGGGGGACGCGTATTTTCGGACCGGTGGCCCGGGAGCTGCGCGACCGCGATTTCATGAAAATTGTTTCCCTGGCACCCGAGGTCATCTAGCCAATTCGGAGGTGTAAATAATGCCCAAGGTACACGTGCGCAAAGGCGACACGGTATTGGTGCTTACCGGTAAAAACGCCGGAAAAAGGGGCAAGGTGCTGGCCGTACAGCCGGCCAAAAGTCGCCTGATCGTGGAGGGCGTGAATTTGGTTAAACGGCATACCCGGCCGTCACAGCGCATGCCTCAGGGTGGGATTGTGGAGAAAGAAGCGCCGATTCACAGCTCCAATGTGATGCTGGTTTGCAACAAGTGCAACAACCCCACCCGGATTGCCAAAAGGATACTGGAAGACGGAAAAAAGGTCAGAGTCTGCAAAAAATGCGGGGAAGTGCTGAGTTAACCCGCCGGAAAGGAGGGAGCAGCAATGTCGAGATTAAAAGACAAGTATAAAAATGAAGTTGTTTCTGCTATGATGCAGAAATTCGGTTATAAAAACATCATGCAGGTCCCCAAACTGGAAAAGGTTGTGCTCAGTATGGGCGTCGGCGAGGCCATTCAAAACAGCAAGGCCATGGATGCGGCCGTTAACGATCTGATGACCATTTCCGGGCAGCGTCCGGTGGTCACCAAGGCAAAAAAATCGATTGCTGCCTTTAAACTGCGTCAGGGTATGAGCATCGGCTGCAAAGTGACTCTGCGCGGTGAGCGCATGTATGATTTTGTGGATAAGCTGTTCAACGTGGCCCTGCCCAGAGTGCGTGACTTCCGCGGGGTTTCCCCGAATTCCTTTGACGGACGCGGCAACTACAGTCTGGGAATTAGAGAACAGCTTATTTTTCCGGAAATCGAATACGACAAGATCGACAAGATCCGGGGTATGGATATTATTTTCGTCACCACTGCGCGCACGGATGAAGAAGCGCGGGAGCTGCTGCGCCTTTTGGGCATGCCCTTCCGGGCCGCCTGAACGTCCGGCGGAGTTGATTCAACCCAGCTCAATCAAAGGGGGGAAAACAGTGGCCAAAAAGTCGATGATCTATAAAGCCATGCGCGAACCCAAATTCAAAGTGCGCAAATATAACCGCTGTAAGTTGTGCGGACGGCCTCACGCTTATATGCGCAAGTTCGGCATTTGCCGTATCTGTTTCCGGGAATTGTCCTACCGCGGAGAAATTCCCGGTGTACGTAAGGCCAGCTGGTAAAAGGGGGTAGTTTACATTGGTTATGACGGATCCTGTGGCCGATTTTCTGACCCGTATTCGCAATGCCAATACGGTTTATCATGATACAGTGGAAGTCCCGGCTTCCCGGATGAAGCGGGCCATCGCCGAGATCCTCAAAGAAGAAGGTCTGATCAGGGATTACGAATATGTGGAAGACGGCAAGCAGGGCATTTTACGTGTTTACCTCAAATACGGTCCGCACAAGGAGCGGGTGATCACGGGATTGAAACGGATCAGCCGGCCCGGACTGCGCGTATACGCCCGCAAGGATGCCATTCCCAGGGTGCTGGGTGGCCTGGGCATCGCCATTCTCTCTACCTCCCGGGGAATCGTAACGGATAAAAAGGCCAGAAAACTTGGCGTGGGCGGCGAAGTAATCTGCTATGTCTGGTAGCGCTTTGAGCGCATCGTCGGGCGAACGGCAATAATACAGGAGGTATGCGGCATGTCCAGAATTGGTAAGCAGCCTATTCCCCTTCCCCAGGGGGTGGAAGTGCAAATCAACGGTACGCTGGTCAAGGTCAAGGGGCCCAAAGGGGAATTGGAGCGGGACTTGCACCGGGATATGATCATCCGTATGGATGAAAACAGCATTGTGGTGGAGCGTCCATCGGACAATAAACTGCACCGCTCCCTGCACGGCCTTACCCGTACCCTGTTGAACAATATGGTGGTCGGCGTGACCCGGGGATTTGAAAAATCGCTGGAGCTGACCGGCGTCGGTTACCGGGCCTCCAAGCAGGGCAACAAGCTGGTGCTTGCCGTCGGTTACTCGCATCCGGTGGAGATTACACCTCCCGCCGGGCTGGAGATCGATGTGCCGGCACCGACCAAAATAGTGGTCAGGGGCATGGACAAAGAAAAAGTCGGTGCTCTGGCCGCCAACATCCGGGCGGTACGCGAACCGGAACCGTACAAGGGCAAGGGCATAAAGTATGAAGGAGAAAGGATTCGCCGCAAGGTGGGCAAGGCCGGCGGCAAAGGTAAAAAATAGAGGGAAGGAGTGAACTGAAGGTTGATCACAAAACCGGATCGCAAAAAAATTCGGGCCAGAAGGCGGCTCAGGGTAAGAAAAAAAATATCCGGCACGGCTGAAAGGCCCCGGCTGAACGTATTCCGCAGCCTGCATCACATCTACGCGCAGATTATTGATGACGACCGCGGGGTAACCCTGGTCAGCGCCTCCACCCTCTCGCCGGAATTGAAGGGTCAGTTCAACAGAAACAGCAATAAGCAGGCCGCGGAAGCGGTGGGCAAACTGCTGGCCCAGAAAGCGCTGGACAAAGGAATTAAAAAAGTCGTTTTCGACCGGGCGGGTTATATCTATCACGGCCGGGTGAAAACCCTGGCGGAAGCGGCCCGCGAAGGCGGATTGGAATTCTAGACGTGTCGAAAAAGGAGGGAAACATTTGTCCAGGATTGAACCCAACAAGCTGGAATTATCCGAGAAAGTAGTATATATTAATCGTGTGGCCAAGGTGGTCAAAGGCGGCCGCCGGTTCAGCTTTTCCGCCCTGGTGGTGGTGGGCGACGGCAACGGACGGGTCGGCGCCGGGCTCGGCAAAGCCGCCGAAGTGCCCGAAGCCATACGCAAGGGCATTGAAGACGCCAAGAAAAATATGATCAACGTACCGCTGTCGGGCACGACCATCCCCCACGAAGTGATCGGCGTATTCGGCGCAGGCAAGGTCCTGCTGCGGCCGGCCGCCCCCGGTACCGGTGTGATTGCCGGCGGGCCGGTGCGGGCGATCCTGGAGCTGGCCGGAGTGAGAGACATCCTGACCAAGTCCCTTGGTTCCAACAACGCCAACAACATGGTACATGCCACCATGACGGCCCTGAAAAGCCTGAAAACGCCGCAGGAAGTGGCCCGTCTGCGGGGTAAAACGGTGGAAGAATTGCTTGGATAGGGGGGTAAGCTTGTGGCCAGATTGAAGATCACCCTGGTAAAAAGCCTGATCGGCCGCCCCGAGAAGCAGAGAGTCACGGTGCGCACCCTGGGGCTGGGCAAGGTGAACAGCTCGGTAATTCATGAAGACACCCCGCAAATCCGGGGTATGATTAACAAGGTTTCCCATCTGCTTAAAGTGGAGGAAGCCTGAAAATGCTTTTTCGGCAATTTACAACAGGAGGTGTTTCCTTTTGGTCCAACTGCACGAATTAAAGCCGAACAAAGGGGCGCGCAAAAAACCCACCCGCAGGGGGCAGGGGATCGGCTCCGGTCAGGGCAAAACCGCCGGCCGCGGCCACAAAGGTCAGAAGGCCCGCTCCGGGGGCGGCGTGCGGCCCGGATTTGAAGGCGGCCAGATGCCGCTGCAGCGCCGGCTGCCCAAAAGGGGATTTTCCAACGCTCGGTTCAAAAAGCATATCGTCGCCATCAATGTGGAAGAATTGAACCGCTTTGAAAACGGCGCGGTGGTCACCCCGGAAACGCTGCTCGAAGCCCGGGTGATTAAAAAACTCGGCGACGGGGTAAAGATTCTCGGCGAGGGTCAGCTGGAAAAGTCCCTCACCGTGCAGGCACACGCTTTCAGCAAATCGGCTGCCGAAAAGATTGCCGCCGCCGGCGGCAAAGCCGAGGTGATCTGATTGCTGGAAGGTCTGCGAAGTGCTGTTAAAGTAGATGAACTGCGCCGGAAACTGCTCTTCACTGTTGCCATGCTGCTGGTGTTCCGCCTGGGCGCGCATATTCCGGTGCCCGGCGTAAATGCCAAAGTGTTTGCCGAGCTGGTCAGTAAGGGCGTTCTCTTCGGCTTCTTTGACACCATTTCCGGCGGGGCGTTTAAAAACTTCTCGATTTTTGCCATGAGCATCATGCCCTATATCAACGCCTCCATTATCATGCAGTTGCTCACCGTGGTCATTCCGAAACTGGAGCAGCTGGCCAAAGAAGGAGAAGAAGGGCGCAAAAAAATCACCCAGTACACCAGATACCTGACGGTGGTGCTGGCTTTCATCCAGGCCATCGGTATGACCGTGGGCCTGCGCAACCAGCACGTCCTGATCACGCCGAGCATTTTCTCGTACATTCTGGTCGCCCTGACCCTGACTGCGGGCACAGCGTTCTTGATGTGGCTCGGTGAACAAATCACCGACAAAGGGATTGGCAACGGCATTTCCCTGCTCATTTTCGCCGGTATCGTCTCCCGAATTCCGGCGGGCGCCGTGCGCACGATTGATTATCTCAAGGCCGGTACAATCAACGTTTTCAGCGTTGTGCTGCTGTTTGTCATCGGTGCCCTGGTCATTGCCGCCATCGTCGCCGTGCAGGAAGGCCAGCGGCGCATACCGGTGCAATACGCCAAGCGGGTGGTCGGGCGCCGGGTTTACGGCGGTCAAAGCACCCACCTGCCGCTGCGGGTCAACCAGGCCGGGGTGATTCCGGTAATCTTCGCCGCATCGATTTTGATGTTTCCGCAGCAAATCGCCACCTGGTTCACCAACAGCTGGTTTGCCACCTGGTATATGACTTATTTCGCCTGGGGCACGCCGCTGCATACGATCATCTATGCCCTGCTGGTCATCGGCTTCACCTATTTCTACACCGCGGTGATTATGAATCCCGTGGATATAGCCGACAACATCAAAAAGTACGGCGGTTTTATTCCCGGTATCCGCCCGGGGCGGCCGACGGCCGAGTATATCAGCCGGGTGATGAGCCGGGTGACCCTGGCGGGGGCGGTGTTTCTGGCCCTGATCGCCATCCTGCCCAACTTTGTGCTGCTGGCCACCAGGATTCCGAACATCTACTTCGGCGGCACATCGTTGTTGATTGTAGTCGGTGTGGCTCTGGATACCATGAAACAGGTGGAATCCCACATGCTCATGCGTAGCTACCAGGGATTTATTAAATAAAATGGAGATGGCCCTGATGATCACTATCAAATCAGCACGGGAGCTGGCCTATATGCGTGATGCCGGGCATATAGTGGCGGGGGCGCTGGATGAGCTGTCCCGGGCCATCGCACCGGGGGTGACCACCGGCGAACTGGACCGGCTGGCGGAGGACTTCATCCTGGCCCGGGGTGCCAGACCGGCGTTTAAAGGGTTATACGGCTTCCCGGCCAGCATCTGCGCCTCGGTTAACGAACAGGTGGTGCACGGCATCCCCGGTTTAAGAGTGCTGGAAAATGGAGATATTATCAGTATTGACGTCGGGGCGGAAATAAATGGATATTTTGGTGATGGTGCGGCCACCTTCCCGGTGGGGGAAATCAGCAACGAAGCCCGCAATCTGTTAAAGGTCACCGAGGAATCCCTTTATGCGGGGATCGCCCGGGCCAGGGAAGGGAACAGGTTGTCGGATATTTCCCACGCCGTGCAGAGCTATGTGGAGAGCCGCGGTTACTCTGTAGTCCGGGATTATGTCGGACACGGCATTGGCAAAAGCATGCATGAAGAACCACAGGTACCCAACTTCGGCAGGCCCGGGCGCGGGCCCAGGCTTAAGGCAGGAATGACATTGGCGGTTGAACCGATGGTAAATACCGGCACTCATGAAGTGCTGACCCTTGCGGACAACTGGACCGTGGTCACCAGGGACGCCGGGTTGTCGGCCCACTTTGAGCACACCATAGCCGTTACGGACGGTAAACCGGAAATACTTACCCGTCTGTAGCCGGAGGTGACCGGGTATGGAAAACAAGATCATTCCCGGGCGGCTGGTTTCATCCACGGCCGGACGGGACAGCGGCAGGTACTATCTGATCCTGGATCTGGCCGACAACGGTATGATCAGAGTGGTTAACGGCAGCGAGCGCAAACTGGCCTCACCCAAGAAGAAAAATGTCAGGCATTTAAAATTTCATCCGCAGGTGGCGGAGGAGATCAAGGCGAAGATTATTTCCGGTGAGCGCTTAACGGACCAGGATATTCGTAAGGCACTGGCATTTTTACTGAACGGTTCAGAATAACGTCAATTTCTCAACGGCCGGCGGCCGCAGTGTAATATTCCGGTCTACCGGTGAGCATCAGGCAAGGAGGTTTGATCCAGCTGATGGCAAAACAGGATGTAATCGAAGTCGAGGGTACCGTGATTGAACCACTTCCCAACGCTATGTTCCGGGTGGAGCTGCAGAACGGGCATAAAGTGCTGGCGCACGTTTCCGGCAAGATTCGCATGAATTTTATTCGGATCCTGGCCGGCGATCGGGTTATGGTGGAGCTTTCACCCTATGACTTGACCCGGGGCCGCATTGTTTACCGGTATAAATAATATTGCCCTGAAAAAAAGAGGTGGCTAAAAGTGAAAGTACGGCCCTCAGTAAAACCGATCTGCGAAAAATGCAAGATAATCAAACGCAAAGGCAGAGTAATGGTGATTTGTGAAAACCCCAAGCACAAACAAAAGCAGGGATAATCGCGCCCAGGACCGGCGACCAAGTTCAGGAGGTGTATTTAAAAGGTGGCACGTATTGCAGGGGTCGACCTGCCCAGGGATAAGCGGGTCGAGGTTGCCCTGACCTATATTTTCGGTATCGGCCTGCCGACATCCAAAAAGATTCTGGCCAGCACCGGTGTCAATCCGGATACGCGGGTGCGCAATCTGACGGAAGACGAAGTGAACCGGCTGCGCGAAACCATTGAAAAGAACTATCAGGTGGAGGGCGATCTGCGCCGGGAGATTGCGCTGAATATCAAGCGGTTGATTGAAATCGGCTGTTATCGCGGTCTGCGTCACCGCCGCGGCCTGCCCGTACGGGGTCAGCGCACGAAAACCAACGCCCGCACCCGTAAGGGACCGCGCAAAACAGTGGGCGTCAGACGTAAGAAATAAAGGGGGTAGCGGAATATGGCACGCAGACCAGTGCGCACCAAGCGGCGTGAGCGCAAGAACATCGAACACGGAGTGGCCCACATCCGCTCGACTTTCAACAATACCATTGTGACCATTACGGACAGCCGGGGCAACGCCATCTCCTGGGCCAGCGCGGGCACGGTGGGATTCAAGGGTTCCCGGAAGAGCACACCTTTTGCGGCCCAGATGGCGGCCGAAACGGCGGCCAAAGAAGCCATGGAACACGGCCTGAAACAGGTGGAAGTAATGGTCAAGGGCCCCGGCGCGGGCCGTGAGGCGGCAATCAGATCTTTACAGGCCGCCGGTTTGGAAGTCAACCTGATCAAGGATGTCACTCCCATTCCCCACAACGGCTGCCGGCCGCCGAAACGCCGGCGGGTATAATTGCCGTAAGACAAGGAGGTCCTGATAGATTAGATGGCCAGATATACACAGGCGCAATGCCGCCTCTGCCGTCGCGAGGGTGTCAAGCTCTATTTGAAGGGTGATCGCTGCTATACCAGCAAATGCGCCATCGACCGCCGTTCGTACGCACCGGGCATGCACGGTCAGGCGCGCAAAAAAGTGAGCGAATATGGACTGCAGCTGCGGGAAAAGCAGAAGACCCGCCGCATTTACGGTGTGCTGGAAAACCAGTTCCGCAATTATTTTGAGCGCGCCGAACGCCAGGGCGGGGTGACCGGTGAAAACCTGCTTCGCCTGCTCGAGCGGCGTCTGGACAACGTTGTTTACCGGCTGGGACTGGCCGCCTCCCGTGCGGAGGCCAGGCAGCTCGTCCGGCACGGGCACTTTACCGTCAACGACAGAAAAGTGAGCATCCCCTCTTTCCTGGTGCGGGTGGGGGATGTGATCGCCGTGCGTGAAAAAAGCAAGGAATCCCCGCGCATCAAGGAATTGATCGAACGCGCCGGCGACAAAACACCCCCGGCATGGTTGGAATATGCACCGGATCAGGCGACGGGCAGGGTGGTGGCTCTCCCGACGCGGGACCAGATTGATGCCCCGGTTCAGGAACACCTGATTGTGGAGCTGTATTCCAGATAGGCCGGCCGTTTTGCAGCCTCCGATGCTCAAAGCGGTATTATCCGGGTCGGGTCCGGCTAAAGGGGGTTACCGTAAATGCTGGAAATTGAAAAACCCAGAATTGAATGCGTGGAAAACAACGAAGAAAAACATTACGCAAAATTCGTGGTTGAGCCCCTGGAAAGGGGATACGGCATCACTCTGGGCAACTCGTTGCGGCGCATACTGTTGTCTTCGCTTCCGGGGGCGGCGGTGACGTCGGTGAAAATCGAAGGGGTTCTGCATGAGTTTTCCACCGTACCCGGTGTAAGAGAGGATGTCACTGACATCATCCTCAACCTCAAGAGCCTGTGCCTGAAGATGTACAGCGAAGAGGAAAAAATCATCCGTATCGAAGCCCGTGGCGAAGGTGAGGTAAAAGCCGGGGACATCATTCACGACTCCGATGTGGAAATCCTCAATCCCGATTTACACATTGCCACCCTTTCCGGAAACGCCCGGCTGTATATGGAAATAACCGTTGCCAGAGGACGTGGCTATTCTCCTGCCGAGCGCAACAAAAAGGGTGATCATATCATCGGAGTCATCCCGGTGGACTCTTCATTCACCCCGGTGCGCAAGGTCAACTTTACCGTGGAAAATACCCGCGTCGGCCAGCGCACCGACTACGACAAGCTGACCCTGGAAGTCTGGACCGACGGCAGCATCCGTCCGGATGAGGCAGTCAGTCTGTCGGCCAAGATTCTGGGCGAACATCTGCGTTTGTTCATCGGCCTGACGGAGGCAGTGGACGATGTGGAGATCATGGTGGAAAAGGAAGAAGAGCAGAAGGATAAAATCCTGGAAATGAGCATCGAGGAACTGGATCTGTCCGTACGCTCTTACAACTGCCTCAAACGCGCCGGGATCAACACCGTGGAAGAATTGATTCAGCGCAATGAAAACGAAATGATGAAAGTTCGCAACCTGGGTAAAAAGTCGCTGGAAGAGGTTATCAATAAACTGCACGAACTGGGACTGGACCTGCGCAGCGACGACGATTAAAGGAGGGCCGCAGATGGGCTATCAAAAGCTGGGACGTAACACCGGCCATCGCCGGGCCATGTTGCGCAACCTGGTTACTTCCCTGTTCCGGGATGAACGCATTCACACCACCGAACCCCGGGCCAAGGAAGTAAAAAGCATCGCCGACAAAATGGTTACGCTGGCTAAAAGGGGAGACCTGGCGGCGAGACGCCAGGCGCTGGAATACATTTACGATGAGCGGGTTGTGCGCAAACTGTTCAGCGATCTGGGTCCGAAATATGCCGAACGGCCGGGCGGATACACCCGCATTGTAAAGATGGGTTACCGGCGGGGGGATGGATCACCGCTGGTCATTCTGGAGCTTGTTTGACCGGCATCCGGGGAAGCGGCCGCCGACGGGCGGACAGCCGCTGATTGAACTGGATCGGGTCAGTTTTGCCTACCAGAACGGCAGGACAATATTGAATAACATCAGCGGTACTGTCCGCAGAGGAGAGTTTATCGCTGTAATCGGGCCGAACGGATCGGGCAAATCAACGCTGGCCAGGCATTTCAACGCCCTGTTGCGGCCCCTGGCGGGCAGGGTGACGGTGGACGGCATGGATACCTCCGATCCGTCTCTGTGCTGGGAAATCCGGCGACGGGTGGGCATGGTCTTTCAAAATCCGGATAACCAGCTGGTGGCCGCCCTGGTGGAGGAGGATGTGGCGTTCGGACCGGAAAACCTGGGCCTGCCGTCAGCTGAAATTCGCCGCCGGGTGAATGAGGCGCTGGCTTTGGCCGGACTTTCCGGATATGGCAAACGGGCGCCCCATACGCTTTCCGGCGGGCAGAAGCAGCGTCTGGCCATTGCCGGAGCGCTGGCCATGCGCCCGTCCTGCCTGGTGCTGGACGAACCGACGGCCATGCTGGATCCCGTCGGCAGGCGGGAAGTCCTGTCCATCCTGCACCGCCTGAACCGGGAGGAAGGGCTGACGGTGATTCTGATCACGCACAATATGGAGGAGGCCGTTCTTGCCCACCGAATCTGGGTGCTGGTGGACGGGCGTCTGGAAATGCAGGGCGCTCCGGAGCAGGTTTTTGCCGCGCGGGAAAGGCTGCGCGATTGCAAGCTGGCCCTGCCGGCGGCGGCGGAACTGGCCTGGCGGCTGCGGGCGGCGGGTTTCCCCCTGCCTTCCGGTGTGCTTTCGGTCGGGGATCTGGCCGCCTGCCTGGCGGATCTGCTGGCCGCACGCTAGGACCGCTGCAGTCGTTTCGGAGGCGCGAGATCGTGATCCGGGTGGAAAATTTGACATATGTTTATGCGCCGCGAACACCGCTGGAACATACAGCTTTAAAAGGCGTCAACCTGCAGATCCGGCGGGGGGAATTTTTCGCCCTGGTGGGCGCCACCGGTTCCGGCAAATCCACACTGGCCCAGCATTTTAACGGCCTCCTGCTGCCCACCGCCGGCCGGGTGCTGGTGGACGGTAAAGACACCCGTGACCGGAAAGTCCGCCGGGAATTGTGGCGGACGGTGGGTTTGGTGTTTCAATATCCGGAAGATCAGCTTTTTGAAGAGACGGTATATGCGGAGGTGGCCTTCGGCCCGCGGAACATGGGGCTGGACTCCCGTCAAATTATGGAGCGGGTGAGGACGGCCCTGGAAATGGTGGGACTGGATTATGACGCCGTGAAAGAAAGTCCGCCTCTGCTGCTCAGCGGCGGGGAGCGGCGCCGTGTGGCCCTGGCCGGTATTCTGGCCGTTGCGCCCGCGGTGCTGGTGCTGGATGAACCGACGGCCGGCCTCGATCCGGAAGGCCGCTATGCCCTGCTTGAGCGGATTAAGGACTGGCAGAAAAAACGCGGCACCACCATTGTGCTAATCACGCACAGCATGGAGGACGTGGCCCGCCTGGCCGACCGGATGTCGGTTTTATCCGGGGGGCAAATCTGGCGGACGGGGACGCCGCGGGAGATTTTCCGTCAGGCGGGGGAATTGCGGGAAACGGGACTGGAGGCGCCTGCAGCCGCCGAGTTGATGTACCTGTTGAAGAACAGGGGCGTTGACGTACGCTGTGATGTGTTGACCATCGACGAGGCGGAGCGGGAGATCCGGAGCGTGCTGGCGGGCGGGAAGTGACGGCGGATGTTCGATGGGATAAGCATAGGACAATTTTTGCCGGGTGATTCCTTTGTGCACCGTCTGGACCCGCGGACGAAAATTATCTGTTCCCTTGTTTTGCTCGCGGCCATCATGATCGCCGGAAACTGGCCGGCCTGCCTGGGAATCGGCCTGCTGCTGCTGAGCGGCATTCTGGCGGCGGGAATTCCCGGCCGGATATTGTGGCGGAGCCTGCGCCCGTTCTGGTTCGTTCTGCTGCTGACATTTTTGCTGCAGCTTTTCTTCACCCCGGGCAGGACTCTTTATCATCTCGGTCCCCTCCATCCGACCCGGGAGGGATTGGTGCTGGGAGGGCAGATGCTCTGGCGCCTGACCATGTTTGTCATTACCGGCTCGCTGCTCACCCTGACCACCTCACCGTTAAAACTCACCGCCGGGCTGGAAAGCCTTTGCACGCCCGGAAAAAGATTCGGTCTGCCGGTACATGAGCTGGCCATGATGATGACCATAGCCGTGCGATTTATTCCCACGCTGTTCGCGGAGGCGCAGCTGGTGATTAAGGCCCAGCAGTCGCGGGGGGCGGATTTTACCCGGGGACCTTTCTGGAAGCGGGCGAAGGGAATTTTACCGCTGCTCGTTCCCCTTATCGCCGGGTCCTTCCGCCGCGCGGAGGAACTGGCCACGGCCATGGAAGCCCGCTGCTATCGGGGGGGAATCGGCCGCACCCGGATGGAAGAATTAAAGCCGGGCAAAGGGGATGCCGTCGCCCTGGCTGCAAGCGCGCTGATGCTGGCGGTCGTGATCTGGCTGCGTCGGTGGGGCTGGTAGCTATGCGCAATATCAAACTGACCGTTGCCTACGACGGAACTGAATATCACGGTTTTCAGGAACAGCGCGGGACCGGCTTGAAAACAGTGCAGGAAGTGCTGGAAAAAAGCCTCGCCCGCCTGGCCGGACGTTTTGTGCGGGTGATTGGCGCCGGGCGTACCGATGCCGGCGTGCATGCCAGGGGTCAGGTGGTGAATTTTGATGCCGACGGCTGGCATATACCGGTGGAAAGAATTGTGCTGGCCTTGAACGGAGTGCTGCCTCCCGACGTGGCGGCGATATGTGCTGAATCGGTGCCGGCGGATTTTCATGCCCGATTTTCAGCCACCGCCAAAACGTACTGCTACACCCTGTATAACAGCCGCGTACCATCGCCCTTTCACCGGCGCTACAGCCTGTTCGTACCCCGCCCGTTAAATGACAACGCCATGCGCGCGGCGGCGGAGCGGCTGGTCGGAGAGCATGATTTCGCCTCCTTTCAAGCGGTGGGGACGCCGGTGAAAAGTACGGTGCGCATACTGTACCGGGTGACGGTGGAACGGGAAGGACCGCTGGTTTTCCTGAGGTTTCGGGGAAACGGTTTTTTGTACAACATGGTGCGGATTATGGTCGGCACCCTGCTGGAGGTCGGTCTGGGCAAGCGGCCGCCGGAAGACATCAGCGCCGTTCTCGCCGCCCGCGATCGCACCAGGGCCGGGCCGACGGTTCCGCCGCAGGGCCTCTGCCTGGAAGAGGTGGAATACGCCGGGGAAGGCAATCGGCTTGACAGCATATCGGACCGGGATTAAAATACTAATATGTGGTTTTGCCGGCCTTTAGCCCCGGGGCCGGGTTCCATTGCATGCAGCAACAGCATACCGGCCGTGGGCCGGAGCACCGAGGAGGGAAAGGAAATATGAAAACATATATGGCCAGGCCGGGGGAAATAGACCGCAAGTGGTACGTACTTGATGGTGAAGGCAAACCCCTGGGCCGGCTGGCTGCCGAGGCCGCCCGCATTTTGCGCGGCAAGCACCGGCCGCAGTTTACTCCCCATGTGGATACCGGCGACCACGTGATCATCATCAACGCGGAAAAGGTGGTTTTGACCGGCAATAAATTGAAAAAGAAGAAATACATCCGCCATTCCGGCTACCCCGGCGGTTTAAAGGTGATGGGCTACGACAAGCTCATGCAGACCCGCCCCGAACTGGCTGTGCGCAAGGCGGTTACCGGGATGTTGCCCCACAATAGACTGGGGGCGGATATGGCCAGGAAGTTGCGGGTTTACCGCGGTTCGGAACACCCCCATCAAGCCCAGAAGCCAGAAGTCTGGGCGATGATGTAGGGCGCAGGAAGGAGGAATGAGAGTGGCACAAGCAAAATTCTACGGCACGGGACGGCGCAAAAACGCCATCGCCCGGGTTTATATCGTTCCCGGAGAAGGGAAAATAACAGTCAACCGGCGGGATGTGACCGAGTACTTCGGCCGCCGGGTATTGGAACTGGCGGTGCGTCAGCCCCTGGAATTGACCGGTACCGGCGGACGCTTTGATGTAATCGTCAACGTCAGCGGCGGCGGTGTCAGCGGCCAGGCCGGCGCGGTCAGACTGGGCATCGCCAGGGCGCTGGTGCAGGCGGACCCCGGTTTGCGGCCGTCCTTGAAAAAGGCCGGTTTCCTCACCCGCGACCCGCGGATGAAAGAAAGAAGAAAGTACGGCCTGAAAAAGGCACGCCGGGCGCCACAGTATTCCAAACGCTAACCGGATGTCAACCAAGGAAGGGCAACCTTCCTTTTTTGTTCCCCTTTACTTTGGACTGCCGGAGGGATTTAATGATGTACAAAAGGGCGAAATATGTCATTTGGCCGGTGATACTGGCTTTGCTGGTCGCCTTTTCGGCCGGATGCGCCCGGGAGGTTCCGTCGACAGGTGATACGCCCGCCGCGGTCGGTTCCCCGGGGCAACTGCAGGTTTACTTTCCGCGCGCCGGGCAGGATCCTGCGCCGGAGCTGGTTTCGCTGTACGGACAGGCGCGGAATAGCCTGGATGTGGCCATCTACAGCCTGACCCATCCGCAGATTGTCGAAGCGATCATCGACGCCCATAAACGTGGTGTGCAGGTGCGGGTAATCACCGACCGCCGGAGCGCCGAAGAGAACACCCAGAAGCACGCCATCAGAGCGCTGCTGCTGGCCGGGGTACCGGTGATGGTCAATGAACACAGCGGATTGATGCATTTGAAGATGAGTATTATCGACGGGCGGCTGGCCACCACGGGAAGTTATAACTATACCAGATCGGCCAGTGAGCGCAACGATGAAATGTTTGTCGTTTCCACAGATGTAAACTTTGTCCGGGCGTGTCAAAAAGAGTTCGACCGCATGTGGACGGATGAGAAAAACTTCACCCGGTTGAAAAGCACGGGCTATTAGCCGGGAATTAATTTCTTTTCAGACGGGTGAAAGCGGCGGACAAAACCACGGCGGCGATAATTCCGGCCACGGTACCGATGTTGTTGCCCAGTCCCCATTTGACGGCGAACAGGTAATAAGTGCCGACCGCGCCGACAACGGTGCACATCATGGGTAAAAAGCTTTTACTCAAAAGAAATCAACCCCTGTCATGTTTACAGCGGCGGTCGTCTTTCGGCCGTAAACGCGGAGCGTTGTCTGTCGCGCAATGCACAGCGCCCGTCCGTCGGCCGGTAAAATGTGCCGCGTTCTGTTTTCCCGGCGGAAAAATCCGCCTCCCGCCCGCGAGCTTCACTTGCGGGCGGTCCTTTTCCACTACAGTTTACCATTAATACGCCGGGAGGAACAACGAAAAAGGCCGGGAGTGATAC
>Ga0315298_1005863_pt1 | contig 17096 bp, 8 predicted proteins | sample WHS_1_MG_FD_203077 | JGI IMG/M metagenome (GOLD analysis project Ga0315298, IMG submission 203077) | Extremophilic microbial mat communities from Washburn Hot Springs, YNP, Wyoming, USA - WHS_1_MG | ecosystem: Environmental > Aquatic > Thermal springs > Hot (42-90C) | place: USA: Wyoming...
TCAGCGTGCCGGTGGGTCACGGCACGTTGGGCCGCATCATGGACGTCCTCGGTGACCCCGTGGACGGCAAGGGTCCGGTACAGACGGAGGAGCGCAAGGCCATACATCGTCCGGCACCGGCATTTGACGAGTTGGCGGCGAGCACCGAGGTGCTGGAAACCGGCATCAAGGTCATCGACCTGGTCTGCCCTTTCGCCAAGGGGGGTAAGGTCGGCCTCTTCGGTGGCGCCGGTGTGGGCAAGACAGTGCTCATGATGGAGCTGATCCGCAACATCGCTATCGAGCACACCGGTTACTCGGTGTTCGCCGGCGTCGGTGAGCGAACCCGTGAAGGCAATGACTTCTACCATGAAATGACCGATTCCGGCGTGTTGGACAAGGTCGCGCTGGTGTACGGGCAGATGAATGAGCCGCCCGGCAATCGCCTGCGCGCCGGTCTGACCGGCCTGACCATGGCGGAGCATTTCCGTGATGAAGGTCGCGACATTCTGATGTTCATCGATAACATCTTCCGCTACACCCTGGCCGGTACCGAAGTGTCGGCGCTGCTCGGGCGTATGCCTTCTGCGGTGGGTTATCAGCCGACACTGGCCGAAGAAATGGGCAAATTGCAGGAGCGTATTACCTCGACCAAGGTGGGCTCCATTACTTCTGTGCAGGCCGTTTACGTGCCTGCGGACGACCTCACTGATCCGTCCCCGGCGACGACCTTTGCCCACCTGGACGCCACGGTGGTGCTGTCGCGTCAGATCGCGGAGCTGGGTATCTATCCCGCCCTTGATCCACTCGACTCCTTCAGCCGCCAGCTGGATCCGGCGATTGTCGGTCAGGAGCACTACGATGTGGCCCGCTCCTGCCAGAAGACGCTGCAGCGCTATAAGGAATTGCAGGACATCATCGCCATTCTCGGCATGGACGAGCTGTCCGAGGACGACAAGCTGCTGGTATCCCGGGCGCGCAAAATCCAGCGCTTCCTGTCGCAGCCCTTCTTCGTCGCGGAAGTGTTCACCGGCAGCCCCGGTACCTACGCCTCATTGAAGGAGACGATCCGCGGCTTCAAGGCGATCGTGGCCGGTGAGTATGATCATCTGCCCGAGCAGGCCTTCTACATGGTAGGTACCATCGACGAAGCCATTGCTAAGGCCCAGAAGCTGCAGCAGGGCTAAGCCATGGCGATGACCATAGATGTGCAGGTAGTCAGTGCGGAGGGCAGCATCTACGCGGGGGTTGCCGATATGGTGGTGGCCCCCGGTGAGATGGGTGAACTCGGCATTCTGCCGCGCCACGCACCGCTGCTGACCAGGCTGCGTCCTGGTGAGTTGCGGATTATTCACGGTGCAGAGACGGAGTATCTCTTCGTCAACGGCGGTGTGCTGGAAATTCAACCCCATCTGGTAACGGTGCTGGCTGACTCGGCGGAGCGCGCGACGGACATTGACGAAGCCAAAGCCATGGCGGCCAAGCAGGCTGCTGAAGCACGGATGGCCGGACAGACTGATCGGATGGAGTATGCGGCGGCGCAGGCGGAATTGCTCGAGCAGATTGCTCGTCTGAAGACGGTGCAACGTTTGCGGGAACAGGGGCTGCTGCGCTAACATCTCGACGTATTTGCACGTTTGTTGAGTAACATCACACAGACCCCAGCGACTAAACCGTCTCTGGGGTCTGTGTATTTTATGGTCTAGCGCTTATGCTGGCAGATAATGCGGGGCATGGAGACATCATGTTAACGGATATCGTAATACTCGCCGCCGGGCAGGGCACGCGCATGCGCTCTGCTTTGCCGAAGGTGCTGCAACCTCTCGGGGGAAAACCCATGCTCGCCCACGTGCTAGCTATTGCGGCGGAATTGTCGCCACGGCGTATCCACGTTGTGGTCGGTCATGGCGGCGATGCCGTGCAGGCCGCCTTCCCGGACGCGCAGGTAAGCTGGTGGACGCAGGCACAGCAGCTCGGTACCGGTGATGCGTTAGAATCGGCGTTAGTGGGTTTCACGGGAGCGCACCGGGTATTGGTGTTGTACGGTGATGTGCCCCTCTTAACGGCGGCGACACTACGCAAATTTCTCCAACACACCCCGGCGTCAGCACTTGGACTGACGACCGCATCGGTAAGCGAGCCCCACGGATACGGGCGAATTCTCCGCGATGCGAACGGTCAGGTGCAGGGTATCCGTGAGCACAAGGATTGTCAGACGGACGAACAGGCTATCTGCGAGATAAATCTTGGGATGATGGTGCTGCCGGTAGAGCCGCTGGCGGGCTGGTTGCGGGGACTGTCTGCACGCAATGCCCAGGGCGAGATTTACCTGACGGATGTGGTGGCGGCAGCGCGGACGGGCGGCCATGTCGTCTGGCCTTTTACACTGGCTGATGCGACCGAGGCCTTGGGGGTAAATGACCCCATGCAGTTGGCGGATCTGGAGCGCGTGTTTCAGCGGCAGCAACTGCGCGCTCTGCAGATGCGGGGATTACGGGTGGCGGACCCGGCGCGGATAGACATCCGTGGTGAGGTCACCTGTGGCCAGGACTGCTGGGTGGATCCCAACGTCTTGTTTGTTGGCGAGGTTCATCTGGGTAATCGCGTACGCGTGGGCGCGGGTGCGGTTTTGCAGGACGTACAGATTGGCGATGACGTGGAAATTTTGCCCTACAGCCTCATCGAAGGTGCACGAATTGCCGCCGGGGCACGGATTGGACCTTTTGCGCGGATTCGCCCCGGAACGGAGATTGGCGAAGCCGCCCACATCGGTAACTATGTCGAGGTAAAGGCCTCAAAAATTGGTGCAGGCAGCAAAGCCAATCACCTGACTTATATCGGCGATGCGGAGATCGGTACCGGGGTGAATGTGGGCGCGGGGACGATTACTTGCAATTATGATGGCGCCAACAAGCATCGGACCATTATCGGCAATGATGTGTTCATCGGCTCGGATAGCCAGTTGGTGGCGCCGGTGACCGTTGGCGACGGCGCGACCATCGGTGCGGGCAGCACGATCACCAAAGAGGTTCCAGCGGGTGGTCTGACGCTGAGTCGCAGTCCGCAGCGTACTATTCCGCATTGGCAGCGACCACGGCGTGAGAAAAAATAGCGCCAGGTAGTACCGGCATCGTCTTCGACTGCAGGAGAGCAATAATATGTGCGGGATTGTCGGTGGGGTGAGCAAAACAGATTTGGTCCCCATGATTCTGGAGGGGCTGCGGCGTTTGGAGTATCGCGGCTATGATTCGGCTGGCCTGGCGATACTGAAAGAGGGGACGCAAGGCGCGGATTTGCTGCGAGTGCGCAGCGTGGGGCGCGTCGCCGAGCTGACTGCCGCCGTTACCGAGCGTGGCTTGCAGGGTCAGGTGGGCATCGGCCACACGCGCTGGGCCACCCATGGCGGCGTCGCCGAGTGCAATGCACATCCCATGACCTCCCATGAGCAGGTCGCTGTGGTCCATAACGGCATTATCGAGAACTTTCATGCCTTGCGCGCCCGTCTGGAAGTGGCGGGATACACCTTCACCTCCGAGACCGATACCGAGGTCATCGCGCATCTGGTACACCATTATCGGCAAAGCGCGCCAGACCTGTTCACGGCGACCCGGCTGGCGGTGGGTGATTTGCGCGGCGCTTATGCCATCGCGGTGATCTCAAGTAGCGATCCGGAGACCGTGTGCGTGGCACGGATGGGCTGCCCGCTGCTGCTGGGCATTGCCGATGACGGGCATTACTTCGCCTCGGATGTGGCGGCGTTGCTGCCGGTGACCCGGCGTGTGCTTTATCTGGAAGATGGTGATGTGGCCTTGCTGCAGCGGGGGACCTTGCGGATTACGGATCAGGCCGGAGTGCCGCAGCAGCGTGAAGAACATTGGAGCCAGCTCAGTGCGGCGGCTGTTGATCTGGGACCTTATCGTCACTTCATGCAGAAAGAGATCCACGAACAACCCCGCGCCCTGGCCGACACCCTGGAGGGCGCGCTGAATAGCCAGCTCAATCTGTCTGATCTCTGGGGTGCAGGCGCCGCGGACATTTTCCGGGATGTGGATAGTGTGCTGTTCCTGGCCTCCGGAACCAGTCACTACGCGACGCTGGTGGGACGCCAATGGCTGGAAAGCATTGTGGGGATTCCGGCGCAGGCCGAGCTGGGGCACGAATATCGTTACCGGGATTCCATTCCGAACCCGCGCCAGTTGGTGGTGACCCTCTCGCAATCCGGTGAAACGCTGGATACCTTCGAAGCGCTGCGCCGTGCCAAGGAGCTCGGTCATACCCGCACGCTGGCCATCTGCAATGTCGCGGAGAGCGCCATCCCGCGGGCGTCGGCGCTGCGCTTCCTGACCCGGGCTGGCCCCGAGATCGGAGTGGCTTCGACCAAGGCGTTCACCACCCAGTTGGCGGCACTCTATCTGTTGGCCCTGTCCCTGGCCAAGGCGCGGGGGCGTCTGAACGATGTGCAGCAGGCGGATCACCTGGACGCCTTGCGGCAATTGCCGGGCAGTGTCCAGCATGCCCTGAACCTGGAGCCGCAGATTCAGGGCTGGGCGGTGCGTTTTGCCGGCAAGGACCATGCGCTTTTTCTGGGGCGCGGCCTGCACTACCCCATCGCGCTGGAAGGTGCGCTTAAACTCAAGGAAATCTCCTATATCCACGCCGAGGCTTATCCCGCGGGCGAATTGAAGCATGGCCCCCTGGCCCTGGTAGATCGCGACATGCCCGTGGTGGTGATCGCGCCGAATGACCGCCTCCTCGAAAAGCTGGCCGCCAACATGCAGGAAGTCCACGCCCGTGGCGGCGAGCTCTATGTTTTTGCCGATTCGGACAGCCACTTTAACGCCAGTGAGGGCGTGCATGTGATGCGTTTGCCGCGCCACGCCGGTCTTCTCTCTCCCATCGTCCACGCAATCCCTGTGCAGTTGCTGGCCTATCACGCGGCGCTGGTGAAGGGCACCGATGTGGACCGGCCGCGTAACCTCGCGAAGAGTGTGACGGTAGAGTGATAGGGCGGTTCGGTGTGCCGAGTTTGTTAACGGACAATAAAGTATCATCCTGGACAATAGAGTTTCATCCCGAACAATAAAGTATCATCCTGGACAATAGAGTATCATCCTGACCTTGCGCTCCGGAGGTAGTGGAGTATGCTTGCCTAATGATCAGCTAGGAGAGGATGCCTTGGCACGCCAACGCTACGGTGTCGACGAAGACCGGATCGCACGCTTCCAAAAGGAGGGACGTGGTCAGGGGCGTGGCGCAGACTACCACCCCTGGCTTACCATCCAAGACGTGCCCTCCCAGGGGCGGTCCCACCGACTAAAGGGCATCAAGACCGGGCGAGTGCATCACCTGCTCTCGGATATTGAGCGCGACACCTTCTACCTGTTCGATTGGGCAGACGCTGTCACGGACATCCGCGAACAGTTTCCGCTGGATCGCGACATCACTCGCCGTATTGCGGATGATCTTGGGGTCATCCATCCCCGCGATGTTGGCAGCGGTACCCCTCTAGTCATGACCACGGACTTTCTTGTGGACACGATCCATGATGGACGTATGGTGCAACTGGCGCGGGCGGTAAAACCGGCTGAAGAACTTGAAAAGCCGCGGGTGGTCGAAAAACTGGAGATTGAACGCCGTTATTGGGCGCAGCAAGGCGTGGATTGGGGCGTCGTCACCGAGCGGGACATCCCGAAAGCGATGGTTCGCAATATCGCCTGGGTTCACAGTTATGCCGTAATTGACCAGATGCGCCAGCCCTACGACGACTACTACGATGAGAAAGCGAGGCTGGTGTTACGAGAACTTCCGTCGCACCCGGGGCCTACCCTCCGGCAATTCTGCACAGATATGGACCTGCAGTTTTCTATGTCTGCTGGTGACTGTCTCCTCCTAATTCGCCACTTGCTGGCCACGAAGGCAATCGTCTGTCCTATGGACGGGCCTACGGACGACTCCAAGCTTTTGCGTCAGTTTCGAGTGGCCGAAGGTGGATCCAGGAGGGCCAGCGGATGAGGGATCTGTCGGTCAACCAATTGCTGGAATACCCCGATGAAGGGAAGATCGAAAGGATCCTCTGGGTCGATCCCGCGATGAGCGGCCTCTACGCCATCGACATTCATGTGCCGACCGCCATGCCCGTTTTCCGCGAGGCGGAGGAAATGGAGCGGATGCGCGAGACGGGCGAGTGGCGCGTCACTGAGGCCGATCCCTGGCTGGCGTTCCTGGCCGACGAGGGCATCCCGGAAGCCTACCGGTCAAAGAGGGACCGCGCCTGGGCCATGATACGCGCTCTGATTTTTGACCAGCCCGCCATCTTCCAGTCCGTTTCCCGAAGCCGGGCGGTCCAGGCAGCGATGGCGGAGACGGGGGCCACCAAGCAGACAATCTACCGCCTGCTGCGCCGCTACTGGCAGCGCGGCATGACGCCGAACACGCTGCTTCCCGATTACGACCGCTGCGGAGGTCGGGGTAACGAAAAACCCTCTTCTGGGAAAAAGCGTGGCCGGACTGCGGACAGGGACGATTCGGGCGTCAACGTCACGCCACAAATGCGGGACCTGTTTCGTGCGGTGGTCACCGGGAAATTCGCGAAGAATGATCAGATGGATTTTCGGGTCGCCTACGACGAACTGATCGCAAGCGCCTTTTCTGAGCGGGTCATCAATGAGCGGACCGGGCGCCAGGAACTGGTGCCCCGCAAGGATGCCCCCACCCTGAGGCAGTTCCGCTACTGGTTCGACAAGGACAACGATGTTTTCCGGGTCGACCGAATCCGCCGCACGCCGCGGGTGTACGACAAGGACCGGCGCGCCCTCCTGGGATCGTCGACGGCGGAAACGGTCGGCCCCGCCTCCCGGTACCAGATCGACGCGACCATCGCGGACGTGTATCTGGTATCGCGATACGACCGTACAAAGATCGTCGGACGCCCGGTGCTGTACATCGTTATCGACGTGTTCAGCCGCATGATCACCGGCGTGTATGTGGGGTTCGAGGGACCTTCCTGGGTCGGGGCGATGATGGCCCTGTCCAACACCGCCACGGAAAAGGTGGGATATTGCCGCCAGTTCGGCGTCGAGATCGGCGAGGCAGACTGGCCGTGCCAGGCCCTGCCCGACGTTTTGCTCGGTGACCGAGGGGAGATCGCCGGCAGTGCCATTGAGACCCTCATCAACAACTTCCAGGTGCGGGTGGAAAACGCCGCGCCCTACCGTGCGGACTGGAAGGGCATCGTCGAGCAGCGATTCCGCCTGATTCCCGCCCGTTTTAAGGCTTATGTGGCCGGCTATGTCGCCCCGGATTTCCAGGAGCGCGGGGCCAGGGACTACCGTCTCGATGCGACTCTGGATATAGACCAATTCACCCGTATCGTCCTCTACTGCATCCTGTACTATAACAACCAGCATCTCCTCCGGGATTACGAGAAATCGCCCGACATGATCGCCGACGGAGTCCAGGCGATCCCATCCGACCTGTGGGACTGGGGGATTGCTCATCGAAGCGGTAGCCTGCGCGCCTTCCCACCAGAACGGGTGCGATTGAGCCTGCTGCCGAGCGGCGAGGCGACTGTCACGGCCACCGGCATCCGCTATGCCGGCTGCTTCTACAGTTGCCAGAAGGCGATCGAGGAACACTGGTTCGAGCGCGCGCGACAACGGGCGCGATGGAAGGTGCGGATCTCCTACGAACCGCGCTGCATGGACGAGATATACCTGCAGCAGGACGAGATGGGACGGGGCCACTTCATTCCCTGCGCCCTGACCGAAAAGAGTCGGCATCACCAGGGCCGGACGCTTTGGGAGATCGACCAAATTCGTCAGGCAGAAAGCCGGGCCGCGCGCAACCATGAGCGGCAGATTCTGCGCGGTCGCATCAACCTCGCCGAGAATATCAAAGGAATCGTTCAGGAAGCCCAGACCATGCGCGTGGACGCGCCAGATCCATCCGGCAGCAATCGCCAGCGAACGGGCAGCATCCGCGAAAACCGTCGCGTGGAAAAACGGGAGAACCAGGAACGGGAAGCCTTCCGCCCCGGTCGGCGCCGGGAGGATGCTTCGGTAAAAGGAGAAATCCTCCCCTTCCCCAAGGGGAATCCTGAGGACGACTACAGTCTGCCGGACATCACGGAGATTCTGCGCGGGCAGAACGAAGAGCATGGCGATGACGACACGGGATGATGTGACCGACTTGCCGGAATACCGCGACAACCCCTTCATCGCGAAGCTGCCGCCCCTCTCGTCGGCGCGCGAAGCTTTGCAGACCATGGCTGCGCCTCCGATCTTCAACGAAAAAGAGCGTGGCTACGCCGCCCACCTCCGGGCGCATTGCGTCCTGCGCCTGAAGAATTATTTCGAGCCGCTGGAGAACCATCTACAACTGGAAGCGAAGTTCGGCATGCTCCTCCGCCAGGGGTATCTGAGCCGCAATCCCAACACTACCGACTACATCCACCGTCTCCAGGACGGCTACGAGCGGGTTGTCGGGAAGGATCTCGCCGCTGTTCGGCGCCCGATCCGTTCGACGGCGAGCAGCTTTGCTCTGGTTGGTTGCTCCGGCATCGGCAAGAGCTACGGCATGGCCAGGGTCCTGGAGCTGTATCCGCAAGTCGTCCACCATGCCGAGCCCTTCAGTCTTGACCAAGTGGTCTGGCTGAAATTGGATAGTCCCTACAAGGGGTCCCCCAAACAGCTCTGCATCAGCTTCTTTCAGGAAATGGACAACCTGCTGGGCACCCGCTACCGCGCTCGGTACGGGGCCAGCCGAAGTTCTCTGGACGAGATGATGGTCCAGATGGCGCAAATCGCCAACCTGCATGCCCTCGGCGTACTGATCGTCGACGAGATCCAGCATATCAAGGAAGCCCCCGGCACTGGGGCAGACGCCTTGCTGAATTTCCTGGTGACGTTGGTGAACACTATCGGCATTCCGGTGATCGTTATCGGCACACTAGGAGCGCTGCCGCTGCTACAGGGGGACTTCCGCCAGGCGCGCCGCGCCAGTGGTCTGGGAAGTCTGGTCTGGGAGCGCCTGGAAGAAGGCGCGACCTGGAACCATTTTGTCGATCGCATGTGGAGCTATCAGTGGACGCGGGAGGTCTCGCCCCTGACCGGCGAGATCCGCCAAGCGCTCTACGAGGAAAGCCAGGGGATTGTGGACGTGCTGGTCAACCTCTTCATGATGGCGCAGTTGCGTGCCATCCAACTCGGAGTTCTACGGGGCAGGACGGAGCGTATCGATGCGGGCTTGCTGCGCCAAGTCGCACGCGAGCACCTCCGGCTGATCCATCCGATGATCGATGCGTTGAAGCGCAACGACCGGGAGGCGATCGCCAAGTACGACGACATCCGCCCACTGCATGACCACATCAGGCAAGTGTTCGGCGACTCCCTTGCGCGCCTATCCGATCCGCCCTCCACGGCAGCCCACACACCCGCCATTTCTGCGGCGGAAGATGATACCCGTGCGAACGATGACGACGGTCCGATCCTGCGTGCCCTGGAGGATCTGGGGCTGGCCCGCGATATCGCCAAGGTATTGTTGGCGGAAGTCCAAGCGGAAAACCAGGGGCTGTCGGCCCTGGATCTCGTGGCAGTCATCTCAACCAGATTGCGCGAACGAGGACCGGAGACACCGACCGCCAAGACGCGGCGGTCGGCGGCGCGCGGCAAAACTGCCAAGGCGGAAGGCCCGTCTGACAAACAAGATCTGAGGATTATTATTGCCGCCGGGAAGAAGGACGGGCTGCCCGCCTACGAAGCGCTGCTGGGGGCTGGAGCGATCAAACCACCCATGGTGGATCGCGCAGGGTGACGGTCCCCAAGTGCTCGCCTATTTCCCCGAAATCTACCCCGACGAACTGCTTTACAGCGTGCTCGCGCGCTATCACCTTCACGTTTGTTCCCGAAGCCCGAAACAAACCATGCGGGATTTATTTGGTACAAACGGTGTCCGGGCTACGGTTGATTTGCAAAGCCGTGTGGCGGCGTTGAGCCAGAGAATACCGACAGATCGCGGACTCTGCCCAGATAAATTGACCAAGGATACTACCCTCTATCTCTATTACACGGCGTTTGTATCGGAGGCTGTGGCAGAATCCGTAATGGCGTCGTTGGTGGACGGTCCAGCGGATGGCGTATTTATGCGTCTGGGTATTACGGCGAGCGTGATTTCAGTTCCGGAGCGTTTGCGCTATTGCCCCGCTTGCCTTGGCGAAATGCTGGGCCGTTACGGCGAAGGATATTGGAAGCGCAGCCATCAGCTTCCTGGTGTTCTGGTATGTCCCGATCATGGCGTGGCCTTGGCTGATAGCAGCGTGTCTCCCCATACGCATAATCAGCATGAATTTATTGCGTTGAATCTCCACAACTGCCCGCCGGTAGCGGCATTGCCCGCTTGGGTGAGTGACTTGCGCCAAATGGCGCTGTTGCAGGACATTGCCAGGCGAAGTGCGGCGCTGCTTAATCATGCCTCCATGCGCTCTGCTCATCGCGACTGGGGTGCATATTACCTCGGCGCTGTCCGTGATCGCGGTTTTGCTAAAGGTAGGGAGCGTGTCGATCAGTCGCTTTTTCAAGATGCCTTTGCCAACTTTTTTGAGCCAGTCGTCGATCTGATCCCCGATGGCCTCGGCGGCGATTGGCCTGCGGCCATGGTTCGGAAACACAGAAAGGCATTTCATCCGTTGCGGCATATTCTATTCCGGCTTTTCCTCGATAAACACCTGCCGCAATCGCGAATGGTACATTCTTTTGGGAGAGGACCGTGGGAATGCTTTAACCCTCTGGCAAAGCACCATGGGCAGAAGGTAGTCCAGGCACTGACCCTGCGTCACGAACGGGGGCGAGTGATTGGCCGATTTTCCTGCGCTTGCGGATTTGTGTACAGTCGAGAAGCAGGATCGGAACGTTCCCCGCGTGTTATGGATTTTGGCCCACTCCTGGATATCCGACTCAAGCAGATGGTGACGGAAGGATTGAGCCTCAGAGCGATGGCGCGGGAAATAGGCGTTGATCCTAGAACGGTGCGGTTGCATGCATCCCGGCTCGGTCTGAAGGTGCCGTGGAAGGATTTGCCCACGCGACGCGCTCGAACGGTGCCACCAGACCGGGATGCCATAAGAGCACGGTGGTTGGACATGCAACAAAATCACGCTGATTTGTCACGTTGGCAACTGGCGTTCTTGCTATCCAAAGAACGCTCGTGGTTGTACCGCCATGACAGGGAGTGGCTGGAGCAACACTCACCGACGGCGCTGCACAAGAAATGGCCTGATCTGCGTGTGGACTGGGAGACATTGGATCGTAGCATGGCGACCCAACTTCGTAAGGCTGCGCGGGAAATCACTCGGGAGGTTCCGCCGCAACGCGTTACCCAGGCTGCTTTGGAGCGCAAGTTGGGGCGGCCACGCCGGATGTCAGAACGCCAGGCAAAACTGCCTAAAAGTATCGGCATGCTTGGCGAGGTCACGGAGACTATTGATGCGTTTCGTTTGCGTCGCATTGCTTGGGCTGTCTCGGAATTGGATCGCCAGGCGTTGCCGACGCGGCCATGGCGTGTGCGCCGCTTAGCGGGTCTTCCCCCAAAGGTTTCGCCGAACGTGGAAGCCGCGCTGGCCGCGCTGGAGATAACCGACAGATCACCGGAAGAGAGGGCAACACCCTGATCAAAATAGATATATTGCGCGAAAAATCTGAAGTGCTGGAACTACACTGGTTGGCCGGAGTCGAGCAAGACGATAAAAAAGGGTGGCAGGTACGTATAGTCACCCGCGGCGTGTCGTCAGGCGAATTTGTCATGTGGCCCGTACCTATTGGGCTGTTCCCGGTGCTGGCACTCGGTTATCGCTTCTCCGAAGGTAAATTGCTCCCGATAACCTACGGCGAATATTCGGAAGTGATTATTCCCAATCTGGCGGCAGGAGAGGAAATCAACTCGTCTGACATCCCGCCAGAATTATATTCGTTTGAAGGCAAATCACAGGGGGTGCAGCGGCTCTTGCGTTATCAAGTGGATCAGGTGGAGTATTTGGTCCCGACCATGGAACTCATCCGTAGCCTGTTTCTGCATAATAAAACGCTTGCCAATCATATTATGCAGCCTGGAGGCATCATGACGCTCTTCAGGCCGGTCGAACCTGGGTTTCATCCTCGTCTGCAGCTCGATTATACCCAGCAAATGCCAGTGAGATCACTCAAGAGGTCATTTATCTTGGAATTTTCTTGGCTGGCGGTGGATCCTGATGGGCAACGCGCCTGGGACAGTGTTTACGAACGGACGTTCAAACAAAAGTATATGACCTTTGATCCTCCCGATCTGCATGACTGTGGAATTAAGTTTCGTGGAGTGCGGAAAGGAAATCAGTGGCTTATCTTAGAAATCTCCGAGTTCACGGGGAAAAGGGTACCCTGTGACATTTTGTATTTTTCTCATCCGTCGTTGGGGAAAACGATTACAGTGCGGATGCCAAAAAGTCAGCCCAAAAGGCGTAGACCAGACGGCCCACCGTCATCAGGTGACGTTCCTGTCATAGACATGGTAGGTTCGGGTAGTAGGACGGATGTTCATCAGCCAGCCCTGCCGATATTGACCAGAACCAGCATTTTTGACCGGGAAATCGAAGTGCGTCGGGTGGATAAAAAAGATCGGGTACGTGTTATCAGGCGTAGAAACAAGGGTGCCGCGGGTACCAGTGAAAATGAGGGAAAGACCCGAAAATATCGGGGAAGTGGAAAAACGCCACCGCCTAAAGTGAGCGTTTCCCCTGAGTCTCTGCACGACGATCTCCTGCCCATGGAGTTTCAGGTGCTTGCGGTCGAGAAAGGTGAAGGTACGGACGATCTAAGGCGATTGATGCAGGTGATCCGGACCATGGCGAACGGGTTAATAGATGTCCGTGTTTTGACGGCGCTGTGTCGGCTTGAAACCGGGCAGGCCTTTTCCATGGTTGGAAGGCGCCAAAGATTATGCCTGGTTGCCGTATTTTTCCAGGAAAAGGCGTTCCCGGTGGTGTTGCTGGATGTGGAGCATAATAACAGAATGGCTTTGTCTACGCTGTTGCTGCGATTCAAGGGTAGTATCGGGCTTCGAGATATCGAAAACCATATCCTGTCGATTCTCCACCGACTGGATTGTCGGGGAGGGCGTTGGGACGTTACAGAGAATGAAGGCGACCAGCTTGCTCAATATGAGCGGCTGCGGAAGGTAATGAGACCTGATCCGGGAGGTAATGAGCAACAACAGAATGGCGTTTGGGCGGAAAAACTGAAGAAAAAGATCTTTGAGGTTCCCGGCAGATTGGGCGCCACAGGGGGATCATGGTCCGATTGCGTGGTGATTTTGAAATGATCGTTATCAGTCAGAAGCGGACACACATCCACCACAACGGGGAATTGGTGCTGTAATCTTGTACTACTGTCAACCAGGCCTACGCTTTTCGGTTTGGCTGAGTTGCCGTAGGCGGGGTAGCAGAGAGAGCGCACCGTGCCGGCGGGTGTGACGTTCGGCATGATAGGAAATTGCCGCGACTTGGGGGTGCTTGCTGCGCACCGCGATATCGGTGAGAAACAGGTAGAGGATGCTGGCGCCAAAACGCCAGGAGCGTTCCACCGCCCTGATATGCTGGCGAATGCGACACAGCGAGGCTTCCGCGCTGCGTCGGCCCTGGCGGGCTTCGGCCCAGGCCTCCACTGCGCAAATGAAGTCCTGCCAGGGTTGCAGTCGATGGGCGGCGTTGACCCGCAGAATGATTTCACAACGGCGCAGGGTGTCGGCGCTGTCGTCGGTCCAGATGCCCATGGTGGCGCGCATCACCTTGATGAACAGCCACATGTAGAGGTTACGGTCGGGTGAGACAAGGCTTTCGGCGCGGTCGAAACGCGCTAAACCGCTCGGAATATCATTTTGCAGAATGTCGATGAGCCCGAGGTACCCCAATGCGGCAGCCTGTGGTCTTACTCCCGTCACCAACTGCATTTGAGCAACCCACGCCTCCCGCCAATGGTCGAGGCAGCTCCGTAGATAGGACTGTGCCGCGGACAGATGGTTTCGGTAGAACTCGGTCCACCCCAGGGCATAATGACCGATGGCGATGACGGCTTCTCGTGGAACCTCGTCGTACGGCGTATCGATGATCCTGCTGGCGGCGAGCATGGCCTCCCGACTGCTATACTGGGAGCTCACAGTCGTCCATTGTCCATAGCGCAGTCCCAGGAGGGGCCACCCCCGGCGGCCGAGGGTTTCGCCGAGTTCCTCGAGTGCACTGGCGTCGGACAAAACCCGCTCCGAGCTATAGCCATACAGTGCTCGAGTGGCGAGATAGTGATCGCATAGGGGGGCATAGCGCTCTGCCGTGGCGTTCTCGAGACACGAAAGTGCTTTTTCACTGTTGGCCAGCGCCTCGCGATAAGCGGCTAACTCCAGCGCGGTACGACTGGCGCGGGCAAAGAAGCGGCCCGCCGAAAGCGCGTCGCCACCGTCTAAAAAGTGCTGGGCGATGAGGGCGGGGCTGTGCGCGGCCTCACGGCTCAGGTGTTGCGCCCAGCGCAGATGCATCCTTTGCATTTGCTCCGGATGCATGCGTTTGCCGCTTGCAGAGTGCAGAAGGTCATGACGGAAGCTCCAGGTCTCGCCCGCTTTCTCCAGGATTCCCCGCGACCGCAGTTGTTCGAGCTGGCGTTCCGCTTGTTGCTCGCTGATCTGCTCTGATAGCCGTACAACATCGCCGCTGGTCAGTCCATTCCCGATGATGGTGGCGGCCTCCAGGGTTTCCAGGCAGTCGCGATTCCGCTCGATTTGTGCCTGTAAAATGACCTCCAGGGCACCAGAATGGGTCTGCAGATCCTCGCGTAGGAAGTGGTCATGGTTGCGCGCGATACTGTCGAGATAGAGGGGAATGCCGGTACTGACGCGATAGAAGGCTTGCAGTTGATCGGTCGGAACCACCACGGGCAGCAGCTTCTGCAGCAGCCGGATTCCTTCCTGGTCTGGAAGGGGATGCAATGGAAAAGTGGCGGCGGGGTCAGCGAACCCTGGTAGCGGACCGCGGCTATTGATAAGCATGAGTACCGGGAGATGGGGCAAGCGCTGAATATAACGCTCCGCCAAGGCGATGGAGCTGGCATCTGCCCAATGCAGATCTTCGACGACGACGATATGGGGGCCGGGAGATATCTGCGCGAGCAATTGCAAAGCGCTCTCTTCGAGCAGGTGACGAAACTCCTGCAAGATAGGCAGGGTGTCGCTTGGCTCGGAAGAAACCTCCAACCAGTGAAACCAGATGCGCAAAAGGAGGGGGTCTTGTTCGCCCAAAGTCTGTAGATGTTGCCGTAGCACGCGCTGCGCTACCGATTTTTCCAGGCCGTCGAGTCGGAGCAGGCGTCGCAGAGTCTGGGCCATTGGGTACAGAGGTTGGTTGCGATGGGCAGCACTTGTCTGGTAGTGGATGATCGGAACCTGTCCCCAAAAAGGTTGCAGTACCTGTTGGAACAGCCAGGTTTTCCCGATCCCAGGTGGTCCCACGACCCACAGGCACTCTCCAGGATGGCCATCGAGGACCGCCCGTATCCTGCGCACGAGCTCCTGCTGGATTTTGCCGTGGGCGATAGGCGCGTTGAGATCAGGTGAAGTGTCCTCGGTGCAGGTACAGAGATACAAGGCGGTGCTGTCCTGGTCCAGTGTCTGGAAGACAAAGGGGGGGCATGGGTTTGGAAGCAAGACATACGCCGCCTGACCCAGGATCATGCGCGCCCCTGCCGGGAGGTTTCGGGCGCTTTGCCGCAACGAACGAAACAGGTGCCCCACGGGTTCGCCGGTGTTGTTGTGAAGAATCCGACCATAATCGATGAGAAACACGGCGCCGTCTTCCTCGGGCCAGGCTTCGTGAAGTGCTGCCATCGCTCGGACGGCAGCGAGCGGTCCCTCCGCAGCCACGTTTTCGCCATCGAAAATCAGTTCCAGCACGCCGTCACCAGTTACACGGTCGCGTGCCGAAACCTGTCCGGCAATTTGATGCGCTACCGCGTGGTATTTTTGTATATGCGCTTGGATTTCTTCATCCGAGGCTCTTTCCCAAGCCGGACCAGGGAAGATGGCGAGTACGGTGATGGCGATGCTACCCGGGATGTCGGCGTCGATCTTCGGAGCGATGCTGCTCGTCCGTAGGGCCTGCAGTTCTCCGTAAAGCGAGTTCAGCGCCGCGTTGGGTTTTTCGCCGCGCATGGTGACCTTGGTGTTCCGGAACTGCTCGAAGACGTACAGGGCCTGCTGTGTTTGATCCGCCGCTGCCAGGATCTGCATCAGGCGCAGATGGGGGAGATCGAGGAGTGGGCACTCCTGCGTCCAGCGTGTGGCCCAGTCCAATGCCGCTTCCGAATTGGCAGCGGCCAAATGATGGTCGACGAGTGCCTGATAGATCTGTTGAAGACGATCTTCGGCAAGGCCGCGTAGCTTCCCGGCCCAGATCGTGAAAGGGCTACCGTCATTAACCTCTTCGCTGGCGAGAAATGCTCCGCGATACAACGCGATGGCCTGGCTGCAAGATTCGACATCCTGGAGGTCAGCGGCCAAAAACTGAGGCAGATCGATCGCTTGCTGCTCGCCCTGCCGCCATTCGAGCCAGTCACCCTTGTGCAGAAAGGGAGAGTTTTTCGCAGGAAGGGTCCGCGCGAGTTGAAAGATGGCTTGCCGGAGCTGGTTGCGCGCCTGGGTGTCGGAGTCTGCCGAGCAAAGCTGCATTGCCAGCTCTGCCCTATGAATACGACCAGGGTGCAGACAGAGATAGGCGAGGAGCCGTCGTGCCGTACGGTGCGGTAACGGTAGGGAACGCGCTTGCCAGCGTAGCTCCATGTCTCCCAAAAGGCGAATTGTGAGCACCGCTTCGTTCGTTGGCACTTATATGGTCCCTAACATGTCATGTAATAGCATGTATGATAATAGGTTTTTGCATAACGGTCAAAAAACGCGATAAATGTATCTAATTTTTCTACAATCCGTTCAAATTTATCAACCACTATAACCGCTACAAACCGTCGCTCAGGAGAAAAAGAAACATGAACGCAACCTACCGCTTGATTTTTAACCGTGCCCTTGGCTGTCTGCAGGTTGCCTCGGAGTTGGCCAAG
>Ga0315298_1005864_pt1 | contig 17096 bp, 17 predicted proteins | sample WHS_1_MG_FD_203077 | JGI IMG/M metagenome (GOLD analysis project Ga0315298, IMG submission 203077) | Extremophilic microbial mat communities from Washburn Hot Springs, YNP, Wyoming, USA - WHS_1_MG | ecosystem: Environmental > Aquatic > Thermal springs > Hot (42-90C) | place: USA: Wyoming...
CCGTTGTAATTTCTAATCCATTCCATAGCAAATCAAAACTTTTTGTAAGTTTAGGATTGGTTTCTAATCTCATGTGATAAAACGGGCGCACCTCTATTGGATATTCAGTTACAAAAAGAAATTCGTGGCCTTCCTTTTCTAGAATATAATCGGAAAGTTTTCTTTCTTCTTCTGGACCCAAGTCGCCTTCTTTTTCGCTTGGCACTCCTAACCTAGCAAGAATTTCTTTAGCTTGTCTCATAGTTACTTGAGGAAAAGGGAGTTTCGGAACAATCAAATCCCTGCCATAGAATGTCGAAATTTCTTTACCGAACCTTTCTTTCAATTTTTTAATTACATATTGAATTACTTTTTGCTCTTCTTCCATAACATCTTGATGTGATTCTATAAAAGAAATTTCAACGTCGTAACCGGTAAATTCAGTATCGTGCCGGGAGGTAAAAGATGGATTGGCGCGAAAAACCGGCCCAACCTCAAATACTTTTTCAAACCCTGCCGCCATTGCCATTTGCTTGTAGAACTGCGGCGATTGAGCAAGATAGGCCTTGCGGTCAAAGTACTTTACTTCGAATAACTCAGCGCCCGACTCACTCGGTACACTCATAAGTTTAGGAGAGTGAATTTCAATATAGTCATTCTGTGTCCAATATTCGCGAAAGGCTTGCTCCATAAAAGTCCATACTTTGAAAATCAAAGCCTTTTTTGGCTTTCGTAAATCAATCCAACGCCAATCTAAACGAATTTGTTGATCGGTCTCCTCTTGTCCTTTTTCAATAACTGGTATCGGCAATTCTGGGGCAGATAAAGATAAAATTTTTATTTTCTCCGCTTGTATTTCAATTCCATCTGGGGCTTGTTTTTCTTCTTTCGCAAGACCGATAATTTCAACGACCGACTCCAAGTTCAAAGATTCAGCTATCTTCATCGCTTCGAGATTAGGTTTGGTAATAACAACCTGAACAGACCCGGAAATATCTCTTACTATGAGGAATTTAATGCTGCCCTGATCTCGAATAGTTTGCACAAAACCAGCAATTTTTACTTGCTGTCCAATCTTTTTTTTAATTTGTTTGGTAAGTATTCTTTTCATAAAAGTATTGATGAATTTCTTCTCTTGGCTGCTGTGTCATCAGCGTCTTTATATCTACATTCTTTTTTCTAAAAATTCACTCACGCATTTTTTGAGCGAGCCTAGACAATCTTTCATTATCAGCTCGCTTGTAATCATGTGAGGAAGTACATCCTTCGTATTTTTCAAAATATTTATCAATTTTTGGTGGATCGGTTTCCATTTAGGATTTTTTTTCCATGCATCGGAAAAAGTTTGGCGTGAGCGTGATCGACTCTGAAACCCTCAAGAATCATACCTGTATGCCCTACATCGTCAAATTTTTTATCAAGTAGTTTCACAACTTTTTTAGGGCCTTTATTAATTCGATCAAAACGTCTCTTGGAGCGGGTAACGGGAATTGAACCCGTCTCTCGTCCTTGGCAAGGACGTGTAATGACCGCTATACTATACCCGCCTAGCTATTATTTTAGCAGACCTTTTGCCTCGGTCAAGACCAACGAAAAACAAACTTGACATTCCATTTTCTATTTTTTCTATTTCCAAGATATCTTAAACCATTGACTTAGCAGCTCATTTTTTGTATAATGGAGTAATCATCAATCAAAATTAAAAGAGATATAAAACCCGAGCGGGTTACCTTCAATCAAAATGAGGGGCATCATTATCCGCTCGGCAACAATTTTTCTCACACTATTAACTCTGACCACCTTTGGGGTTTGGGCTGCGCACTTTAGCAATGCTCACGCCAAATCTTCAGTTTTTGCTTCGGAAATTATCAGGTTAACCAACGAGCAACGTCTTGCAAATGGGCTTCCACCGCTCTCAGTATCGCCCCAACTCCAACTTTCTGCTCAAAAAAGGGCAGAAGATCTCGTGGAAAGAAATTACTGGTCTCATAATACCCCTGAAGGAGAACCATTCTGGGTTTTTGTCCAGGATTATGATTGGCGTTATTTAGGAGAAAACCTTGCTGCCAATTTTAAAACAGCAGACAAAGCGATGACCGCTTGGCTTAATAGTCCTTCTCATCGGGCCAATATTTTGAATCCTCTTTATCAAGATATTGGGGTAGGTATTTCTGAGAATATCATTGTTGTGCTTTACGGCCAACAAAAAACTCATTTATGGGAAAACCTCCTCTCTCATCTTTTGGCTCCTCCTATCTTGAAACTGAACCTCTTCTGGTTCTAAATCCGGCAAGTCAAACAACATTGACTCCAGCATAAAAAAAGACTAATCTTAAAATTGACAAAAATGAGACAAAAAAAGTATTATTCTTTCTTCGGTCTCATCATCTTCCTTTATTTAGCCGTTCTCACCGGTAGGTCTATGTACCAGAACTGGCAAACCACCCAAGAAGCGAAGAGAATCAAGGCGGAAATAGAAACGCTTGAGGCGGAAAGAGAAAACCTGCAAAACCTGATTACCTATTATCAAACAAAGTCGTTTAAAGAAAAGGAGGCTCGACGGAAATTGGGTCTGGTAAAACCCGATGAAAAGGTGGTCATCCTATCCCAAGAAACCAATCCTCCCCAAAACTTAACCAAACCTATCTCTGAAGAGCCAAAGAAAGCCAATTGGCAACTTTGGTGGGATTTTTTCTTCTCCAAAAAGACTACTCCCTGAGTTAGGTCAATTTATCCCCAACTGTCTAACTTTTGTGTGACGAACGTCACATTTTTGTTGTATCTATTCTCCTTTCCCACTCAAAAATCGAATCCTCTAGCAGGGGTACTTGACAAATCGGTTTAAAAGTGTTTATATTAGATTTCCCGAAAGGCTTTTTAACGTTAAAACCCGTAAAAGGAGATAAAAGGGGCGGGTTATTTTTGTTAAATCAGGCTTGGAGGGAGAACCTGGTCGACCAAGCCGGAAAACGATAAAGAAGGAAAATGAAATCGAGTAAAATGAAAATCCTAAAAAGCTTGCTTGTCATTGGGGTCATTGCAGCGATGGGCGTCAGCGCGACAAGTGCCGTTTTCTCAAGCCAGTATGTTAATGCGGGAAACTCTTTTTCCACAGGTGTGTTGAAAATCACTACTGATCCCGCGAATGCCTTTTTACTGGCTGAGAACATGATGCCAGGCCAGGGAGTGATCAAGACCTTGACTGTTTGGAACAACGGAACAGTTGATGTCAACTACAGAATCAAGGCTTTTCTCCAGAGTGGTTCCGAAGAACTGTTTAACGCACTGGTCATTACCGTTAAGAAAGACAAAGAAGTGCTATATACCGGCAGTTTAAGCGGCTTGGCAACCAACGGTACCGCTTTCCGCCCATTGCCCAAAAATACTGGTGAACAGTTGACCTTCGAGCTTGGCTTGCCCCGTACGGCCACTGGACCCCAGGGTGTCAAAGCCTGGATCGGCTTTACCTTTGAAGCTGTTCAGCAATAAAAGAAGGCTTCAACCCCCTTCAAATTTGTCTTGAAGGGGGAACCAAGTCTTCTTTCAAATGGAGACTTCCAATGCAAACAACACGAATAATCAAATTAACCTTTCACTTCTTACTCTACGGAGCAATTATTTTGTTTGCTTTTTTCGCCTTATCAGCCAAGTTTTCTTTGCCAGGTCAGTGGCGGCTTCTGGCGGTCCTTTCGGGAAGTATGGAACCCACCATCAAAACAGGTAGCCTGATCTTTGTCAAACCAGTCGACTGGTATCAACCTAACGATATCATCGCTTTCCATAATCCTTATAACCCTCATGAAATCATCACCCACCGCCTTATCAAAATAGAGAAAAGCGATGGAAGGGCTTATGGGGTGACCAAAGGAGATGCTAACAACACACCTGATCGGGAACGGGTTTACTTCGATAATGTCATTGGAAAACTTAATTTTAGTATTCCTTACCTGGGTTATCCCCTTGCTTTTATGCGAACCTGGTTGGGTTTAATTATTTTTATTATCATTCCGGGTACAATTATCGTTTATGACGAAATTTTAAACATCAAAAAGGAAATCTCAAAAAAGAAGCGTCCCACCAAGGGAACAATTTTTATCGAAACAACATCTTCAAATGATTATATCTTCATTGATCTCAAAAACCTTCAAAAAAATCAAAATCATACCCCCAAAAACCCTTCTCTTTTGAAAGCTAATTGGGTTTCTACACATTAAGAATGTCTTAGGAGGAAAAGTGCAAACAAAAAACTATGGTCGCAATTTAATTCTTCTTCTAGCAATTTTATTTGGACTTGTTTTACCAAGGACAAGTCATGCCCAAGGGCCGGAATTAGACCTCATTTATCAAGGCAAACCCGGACCAATTTTTTCTATCAGTGGGATAGTACCTGGTCAAAAAATTAGTAAAGAGGTGATTGTCCGCAATCTCTCTTCTACCAAAAGGGATTTAAGTATTCAGGTGACCAATATCAGTAATCCCAGTTTGGCTTCTGTGGTCAAAATAGAAATTCTTGCTGGCTCTCAAAGACTGTTTTGGGGACCTCTTCTTGAATTAAGTTATCCTAATGAAAAATACATCACTTCTATTTTGCCTGGTGATACACCATTAACCCTTTCCCTTACTTTGGACGAAGGGGCAGGGAATCAATATCAAGGACAAACAATGACCTTGGATTTAATCTTTGGCTTGTTGGGTCAACCCGGACCTCCCCCTATTCCGAAACCGCCCACGCAGATAGTCACAAAAATTGTCTCTAAAATTCAAAAGGTACCTGTAATCAAAAAAATTCCTTTCATCAAAAAGGTTTTTATTGAAAAACCAACCACTGTTCAAGCAATAGAAGAAGCGCCCAAACCAACCGAAAAAGTAACGCCACCAACTCCTACAGTTCCTTTAGAAGAAAAGGGGGCAGGAGAAGAGGTGGTTCCTTGGTATCGAAAAATCCCCTGCTGGCTTTGGATTCTATTGATTTTAGTACTTGCGGCCATTGTCCACCTCATCCTTTATCTACTGAAAAGGAAAAAGAAAAAACAACAAACAATCGCCTAATCGAGGACCTAATAGATGAGCTAATATAAAAATGGCTGTGGCAGGATTCGAACCTGCGACACACGGATTATGATTCCGCTGCTCTACCGCTGAGCTACACAGCCTCTGGTTGCGGGGGGCGGATTCGAACCGCCGACCTTCAGGTTATGAGCCTGACGAGCTACCACTGCTCCACCCCGCTCCTTTAGCATAATGAAAAAAGGCACTATTGTCAACCTTTTTAGGTTCTTGTAAAATAAGGTTGTATGCAAGCAAAAAATTCTTGGTATCTAATCACCATTATTATTGTTTTCTTTCTTCTTTATTCTTTTTGGATTCAGGGATTGAGCAAGCCGCAAGAGGTGCCAATTTCAGAAGTTGTTCAAAAAGCCCAACAAAAAGAAGTGTCTTCAATTGTAGTAGAAGGTAATAAATTAACCGTTCTTTTGAAAGAAGGAAAGAAGGTTGTTGCTTATAAAGAACCAGAAGCAAAATTAACTGATTATGGAATCACCCCTGACCAAGTGAAAATTGAGGTTAAGGAAGAGAACAAATCAGCGATTGTTGCCGCCCTTCTTTATTCCTTCTTACCTGCGCTGCTCATTATCGGCTTTTTTTATTGGATGACCAGACAGGCAACAATTGGCAACATGCGGGCACTCTCTTTTGGAGAAACAAGGGCACGCCTTTTTGGTCCCGGTAAAACAGGAGTCACCTTCAAGGATGTGGCTGGACTTAAAGAAGCAAAACAGGAATTACAGGAAGTGGTTGAGTTTCTGAAACATCCTGAGCGTTTTCACCGTTTGGGAGCTGAGGTGCCGCGAGGCATCCTCTTAACTGGACCAGCGGGCACAGGTAAAACCCTCCTGGCTAAGGCAGTCGCCGGTGAAGCCAATGTGCCCTTCTTTTCTCTTTCTGCTTCTGAATTTGTCGAAATGTTTGTCGGGGTAGGTTCGGCTCGTGTCCGTTCTACCTTCCAAAAAGCAAAAAGAAACGCTCCTTCAATTATCTTTTTAGATGAACTCGATGCCATCGGTCGGATTCGAGGTGCGGGAATTGGAGGAGGACATGATGAAAGAGAACAAACCCTCAACCAGATTTTGGTAGAAATGGATGGCTTTGAAACCGATACCCGTGTTATTGTTTTAGCGGCCACTAATCGTCCTGACATACTCGACCCTGCTCTTTTGCGACCAGGGCGGTTTGACCGAAAAATTGTCTTGGATCTTCCTGATCTTCGAGAAAGGGAAGAAATTTTAAAGATACATACACGGTACAAACCACTTGCTCGCACCGTTGACCTCGGCAAAATTGCCAAAATCACTGTTGGGTTTTCGGGAGCAGATTTAAGAAATCTTGCTAATGAGGCAGCAATTTTAGCAGCGAGAAAAAATCAAACAGAAATTACCCAAAGGGATTTAGAAGAGGCAATTGAAAAAGTGTTGCTCGGACCAGAACGAAAAAGCCATCTCCTTTCTGACCGCGAAAAAAGGATTACTGCCTATCATGAATCAGGACATGCCATTGTCTCATGGTCACTGCCTCATTGTGACCGGGTGCATAAAATCTCGATTATTTCACGTGGTCCAGCAGCGGGTTACACCTGGAGCCTGCCTGCTGAAGATCGTCGATTGCACACAAAACTAGAATTTGAAGACAATTTAGTCGCTCTTTTAGCAGGACGGGTAGCCGAAGAGTTAATCTTTAAAGATGTCTCAACGGGCGCCTATAACGATCTTAAAAAAGCCACCGAGATTGCTCGAGATATGGTCACCCAATATGGAATGTCTGATGAGATAGGCCCGATTACCTACGGAGAAAAGGAAGAATTAATCTTTTTAGGTAAGGAGTTGGGTGAACGAAAAACCTATTCAGAGGTGACCGCTTCTAAAATTGATCAGGAAATCCAAAAGGTAATCAAAAGGGCTTACCAACAAGCCCGAGAAATTCTTCAAAAGAAACGCCTCCTCCTCAAGAAAACAGCAGAACGATTAATGAAAGAGGAAACTATTGAGGAACCTGACATTGAAAAACTCTTCGGGAAAAAGAATTCCTAATTTTTGGGGCGAACAAACCCTGACGGAAGGAGCTCTTGCGATCGCTTTTTTTACTATTCTTTCGGCTTTGCTAGGATTGGTTCGGGACCGCCTTTTAACTGCTACCTTTCTCATCACTAAAGCAGGTGAATTAAATCAGTCACTGGATGTTTACTACGCTGCTTTTTTAATCCCTGATACCGTCTATTACCTTGTTTTCTTGGGCTCTTTAGCCGCTGCTTTTATCCCTGTCTTTTCTGGGTATCTTAAAGAAAAACAAGAAAAGGAAGCCTTTTATGTCGCTAATACCTTCCTTAACTTCACCCTTTTCTTGACCATCGTTCTTGTTTTGCTGATCTTTCTGTTTGCCCCTATTTTAATCAAACTGGTGGCCCCGGGATTTGAAGCTGAAAAAAGAAGATTAACTGTCTCTCTTTTACGCTTAATGCTCCTTTCTCCGGTTTTCTTTGGAATTTCCAACACAGCTGGAGCAATTTTAAACTCTTTCAAAAGATTTACTCTCTATGCCATTGCTCCTTGTTTCTATAACCTTGGAATTATTGGAGCTACCTTTCTTTTTCATCACCGCCTTGCGATTTATGCCCCTACGATCGGTGTCCTGATTGGCGCCTTTTTGCACATGACTATTCAGCTTTGGGGAGCTTATTCTTTGGGTTTTCGGTGGCGCTTTATCTTTGATTTTAAACATCCGGCTATCTTACGAATCTTCAAATTAATGCTTCCCCGGATGGCTACCTTGGCCGTAGACCGCATCAATCGTTGGATTATCACTGCCTTCGCTTCTACCCTTGCCATGGGCAGTGTCTCCATTTTAAATCTAGCAAACAACCTTCAAAGTCTACCTGTTTCTTTTCTTGGTGTCTCGGTGGCTATTGCTGCTTTTCCTTTTTTAACCGAGGCCGCTTCTTCAAAAAATGAAAATCATTTTGTCCAGAATCTCCAAAATAGTCTGCGTTATCTTCTATATCTTTTCGTCCCCATCTCAGTATTAATGTTCCTTCTACGGGTTCAAATCGTTAGACTTATCTTGGGAACCGGACACTTCGGCTGGGTCGATACACGACTAACCGCTGCTTGCCTGGGAATGTTTGTTATCTCTTTATTTGCTCAAGGAACCACCCCATTGCTTTCCCGTGCCTTTTATGCTCTTTCTGATACTTTCACCCCCTTTAAGCTGGCTCTCTACACGATTATCATCAATGCCTTGGGTGCCATTTTTCTAACCAAACAATCTTTTATTCAGTCTTTATCTTATTTCTTTAAAGTTCAAAATGGCTTCGACGCCAGAATCATTGGCCTTGCTTTAACATTTACCCTTTCTTCAATTGCTTATATGATTCTTTTGCTTTGGAAGGTATCAAAAAAGGTTCCTCTTCGTTTTGACTTACTGTCTTGGAATATTTTGAAAATTTTTGCCGCCGCCGGAATAATGGGACTCTCGATCCAAACAGCGAAATGGTTTTTTGGCTCCATCTTAGATCTGACTCACGGATCAAATCTTTTGTTCCAAACCGCTTCTGCAGCAATGATCGGGTGTTTTGTTTATCTTGTCATCAGCCACTATTTTCAAATTGAAGAGGCTAAACAAATCATCAATAAACTCAAAAGCATCTATAAATGAAGCAAGAACAGATCCGTAATTTCGTGATTATCAGTCATGTGGATCACGGCAAATCCACGCTGGCCGACCGTCTCTTAGAAATAACCAAAACAGTAGAGAAAGACCGACTTAAACCTCAATATTTAGATATGCTGGAACTAGAAAGAGAGCGGGGAGTGACTATCAAAATGGCACCGGTTCGGATGTTTTGGAAGTCTTTTATTTTCAATCTTATTGACACCCCTGGCCATGCTGATTTTGCGTATGAGGTTTCCCGAGCATTAAAGGCAGTGGAAGGAGCGGTTCTCCTGGTGGATGCCACCACTGGTGTGCAGGCCCAAACAATCGCTCATCTTAATTTGGCCCGAAAAACCCATCTTTCTTTAATCCCAGTAATCAACAAAATTGATCTTCCTTTGGCTAACATTGAAAGAGTAACCAAAGAAATAAGTGAACTAGGCTTTGATCCGAAAGAAATTCTTCAAATCTCCGCCAAGACTGGTCAAAATGTCAATCGTTTGCTTGAAGCAATAATTTCGCGCTTCCCTCCCCCTCTTGGCTCAATCAACCAACCTTTAAAGGCCCTTGTTTTTGATTCTTTTTATGACCTTTATAAGGGGGTGGTTACTTATGTCAGAGTATATGAAGGTAAGGTAAGACCTAACGATCGAATTAAGCTCCTTTCTGCTGGGTTTGATGCCAAAGTGCTTGAAGTAGGCCATTTCCAACCAGAGCTGGCCCCCTCCTCTGAATTAGTTGCCGGCGAGATTGGTTATCTTAAAACCGATTTAAAAGATCCTCAAAAAATACGCATTGGTGATACCATCACTCTTTTTAATTGTTCGGATGCAATCTCCCCCATCCCAGGATATCAAGAACCAAAGCCAATGGTGTTTGCAACCATCTACCCCTTAACAGGAAAAGACCTTGGTAAATTAAAAAATGCTCTTCTTCAATTAAAATTAAATGACGCCTCGTTAACCTTTGCTCCAGAATCATCTCCTGTTTTCGGTTCCGGCTTCAAATGTGGTTTCCTTGGTGTTTTTCACCTCGAAATCACCAAAGAAAGACTGGAACGGGATTATCAATTAGATTTAGTCATCACTCAGCCAACGGTCGATATTAAAATGTTAGACAACGTCTATTATGAACCTTACGTCCGTTTAGAAATTGTTAGCCCTCTGCATTATTTAGGGAAAATTACGGATTTAGCCAAACAGCATCGGGGGGAATTTGAGTCAATGAAGTATTTAAACCAACAAATTATTTTAACTTATCGAATTCCTCTCTCTGAAATCATCATCGATTTTTACGAGCAGTTAAAGAGTGTTTCTTCAGGCTACGCTTCGATGGATTATCAATTGATTGGTTATCAAAAAGCGAACCTTACCCCATTGGAGATTATTGTCGCTGGCGAAAAAGTAGAACCCCTTAGCCAAATAGTCCCCAAGGATAAAGCCTTAGAAATTGGGAGACGATTAATTAAAAAATTGGCTCAACTCTTACCAAGACAACTTTTTGAGATAAACCTCCAAGCAGCAGTAGGAGGGAAGATTATTGCCCGTGAAAATATCCCTCCTTTAAGAAAAAATGTTACCGCTCCCCTATACGGTGGGGATGTTACGCGGAAGAAAAAATTACTGGAAAAGCAAAAATTAGGTAAAAAGAAACTAAAAAAATTGGGACGAGTAGAGATTCCTAATGATCTATTTTTGCAATTATTGAAAAGATAGAACGGTTTCTTGTAGAATAAATTTGGGCATGTAGCTCAGCGGTGAGAGCACCACTCTTATAAAGTGGGGGTCGGTGGTTCGAATCCACCCATGCCCACTTGAAAGTTCAAAAGCATTCCTTGAAATAGATCATTATCCAGATAGAATAGCTATTTTTCAATTGAAATAGCCGAAACAGGACAGGACATCACTGCTTCCTCAAGTTTATTCTCGGGATCCTTCGGTGGATTAATCGGTTCTGATTTGTGTGTTTTTTCATTTAAACGAAAGCTCTTTGGACAGATTGATACACATGTTCCACATCCAATACAAAGATTTTGATCTACTTTCACTTTAACCATCGCATCCTCCTTATGAAATTACTTTAGGAATAAACTGAAAAATATCGCTGGCCAAAACCCCTTCTTTATATTCCTGACAAGCCATCTCGCCAGCTTTGTTATTAATATAACAGGCGGCACAGGCAGCGGTAAAGGGAGCTACACCACGGGCCAAAATAGCACCACAAATTCCTGCGAGGGTATCACCAAACCCTCCTTTGGTCATAAACGGGCTCCCGCCTTTATAAAAATAAAATTGGCGACCATCTGAAACAACATCAATATGACCTTTTAAAAGGAGGGTGACGCCAAGGGCAGCCGACCATCGTTTCACCTTTTCTTTTCGGTCCTCAAACTCGGGTTTGGGAAACTCACCTGTTAATTGAAAAAACTCATCAGCATGAGGAGTTAAAACCGCTTTTTTCCCTTTTAGAATCTTCCACTCGTGCTGTAATGCACGAATTGCGTCTGCATCAATCACCATCGGTAGATTCAGATTGGCAATAATTTTTAAAACCGCCCCAAAGGTTATTCTTTCGCGACCCAATCCTCCGCCAATCACAATAGCGGTAATACGCCGTTTTTTAATTGTTTCTTCGATTAAGGGTATTTGTTTTGGTGTCAGGAAAGAGCCAGGATAAGGAATCGTCAACATTTCTGGAGCGGCCGTCGCTAAAATGTTAGACACTCTTTCAGGAGCCAAAATATAAACCAAATCAACCCCGGCACGAAGAGCCGCCATAGCGTTATACCAAGGGCTACCCGTAAACCAATAAGAACCACCGATGACAAGAAGTTTGCCGAATTGGCCTTTATGAACCCAAGGATCTCTTGCGTGGTATATTTCTCTTAAATTAAACATTTTTATAGATGCGCTGTCCAACCCCCATCAACTACCAAAACGCTGCCATTAAAATAGCTGGCTAAATCAGAGGCCAAAAACAAAACAGCAGAAGCAATTTCCTCAGCTCGACCAACTCTACCTAAAGGAATCTTGCTCAAGAAGGAGTTTCTTGTTTTTTCATCAGCAAGCAATCCCTTGGTCATCTCGGTCTCAATAACACCAGGAGCAATAGCGTTGACCATAATTCCAAAAGGTCCCAACTCAGTAGCCAAAGACTTAGTCAACATAATCACCGCTGCCTTGGAAATGTTGTAAACAGTAATTTGTGGAAAAGCCGCCAATCCTGCAATTGAAGCGATGTTAATAATTTTACCCGAGCGCCGCTTTTCCATTTCTTTAGAAACAAGTTGGGCTGCCCAGAAATAGCCGCGCAGATTCACATCCAAAATCTTTTGCCAATCTTGATCGGTCAATGCCAAAAAGTCTTTCATATCCAAAATTCCAGCGTTGTTGACCAGAATATCTATCTGACCAAAGGAAGCGAGTGTTTCCTGAACCATCCTCTCTAGGTTTTCTTTTTGGGTGACATCTGTCCGAATAGCCAGCGCCTTTCCGCCCCTTTCTGCTATTTTCGAAGCCAGTTTTTGGAGACGATCTATGCGCCGGGCAGCCAAAACAGTTTGAGCACCTGCTTCAGCTAAAGCCAAAGCGGTCGCCTCTCCAATTCCTGAAGAAGCACCAGTCACGATTGCCACCTTACCATTTAGATTCAAAGAATAAGAATCTTCCATAATTGTCCTTTCAATTAAAGTAAATTACAGTAGGTTAAACTGGTCCGGGTTTAAATCATTCCCCAATGAATCAAATTCATCGGTACTGAGGTCTGATTCAATCTGGTCTACTTCTTTGAGATCAGTCTCAACTTTATCAAGTTGCTGTTCAGGAGTTTGGGTAATGGTTGATTGAGTGGTAGTGGTTGGGGTGGTAGTGGTTGTCACAGTAGCCAGCCTCTGATTTTGCCAAGAAAGATAGACAAAGGCTCCCACAAAGGCAAGGACCGTCAATAAAATGGTGATTAAGAAAGCTTTACTCGGTGACTTCATTTATGCCTCCTTGCAGATTGGCGTAGGCGGATTTAATCTCACCAGCCAGCTTAGCTAATTTGGTTCTCGCTTGCTCAGCCAGTCTTCGCGCCTCGCGATAATTTTTGGCTTCGTTCTTTTCTTTGGCTTGGGAAAGTAGGGTTTTCGCTTCATTAAGTGTTTTCTCCATAGAGGTGACATTGTAATTTTTATCCTTTAAATCATCAATCTTATCAGCAAGAGTATTGGCTATCGTGGTCAGTTTCGTTAATGTCCGATCAATATGAGAAGCGAGAATCTCGGCAACAATTTCTTTAACCAGGCTTTTGATTTGAGTTAGTTTCTGTCTTACCTCCTGAACCAGACTGACCAATTCTTCCTTGGTCGTAACGTTCTCTGCTTTTGCCTCCAAGGTTTGTAGTTCGTTAATTTTCGCATCGATTTGAGCAATCAACTGAGCCTTTCTCCCACTCTCTAAGGCAGCAATTTTGGAAATGGTTGTTTTCATCCTCTCCAATCGGCTAATTGCCCTTTTAATCGCTTGAGTGATGAAACGCCGCGCCTGTTTTAAGGCTTCTTCTTTAACACGAAGGCGCTCCTTTTGGGTCATCGTCTTCATTTCTTCAAATCGGTTCCGCCAAACCTGCTTGGCTTGTGTATAGCTCTCAGTGGTTGTGGAAGTAGTGTTAGAATTACCAGAAACACTTTGAACTGAATTGGAAACCTGCTGGGCACCCACCCAAAGAGGGTAAAAAGCAACGAATAAAATAGCCAGCGCGGCTACTTGATGAACAATTTTTTTGAACATTGCTCCTCCTTGCCTTCTAAACTTTTATTTTTATTTTTGATGATGTTACATAAGGTTATTTTTATGATACAACACCTTCTTTGTTAGTCAAGGGCCTGGAGGGATTCGAACCCTCGACCAATTGCTTAAGAGGCAACTGCTCTACCACTGAGCTACAGGCCCGATTGCCGGGACCAGGACTCGAACCTGGGACGCGTAGATTTTCAGTCTACCGCTCTACCCCTGAGCTATCCCGGCCCAATTCCAAGTCTTGAAACTGTGGGTGAAGGTCTGGGCAGTGGAGGATTTGAACCTCCGACCTCCTCGGTGTAAACGAGGCGCTCTGGACCACTGAGCTAACCGCCCATTTCCTGGCTCTGCCGAGAGCGGGACTTGAACCCGCACGTCCTTACGGACACAGCCTCCTCAAGGCTGCCTGTCTACCAAATTCCAGCATCTCGGCTCTGCCTCATTATACTAAATCAGTCAGCTTTAAGCAAGGGTTTAAAAGCAATTTTTCAGCCAATTTTAAATGGTCTTCTGTGTTGATACCGATGGCCTGCTTTTCATCGGAAATGGAAAGGAGATTAATTTTGACTTTTTGCCTCACCGCCAACTCCACAATGTCAGTGAGGTAATATTCTCCGGAAGCGCTTTTTTTAATCTTAGGTAGGTTTCGCCAAAGCCAATCTGCTTCAATCAAATAACAGGAGGGATTACACTCTTTAATTGCCTTCTCTACTTTAGAGGCCTCTTTTTCTTCGACAATCTTCAAAACACGCCCATTTTTGTCGCGAACAATCCGACCATATTGAAAAAAAGAAGGGTTTTGAAAAACAACCGAAACCAAAGAAAAAACAGACTTTGTCTTCTTGTGGCTGGCGATTAATTTTCGGAATGTTTCTGCCTTCCAAAAAGGCATATCTCCCAAAACAATTAACACTCTCTTTATTCCTTTTAAAGCCGGTTTTGCTTTGAAAACAGCGTGGGCAGTGCCTAATCGTTTTTTTTGCCAAACATATTGCGCCCGTTCTTTTAGAAAATCCTTCACCTTCTGTCCTTGAAAACCGATCACCACCACAGGTTTAAAAAAACCGGCTTCATGCAAGGTGCGGATCAGATAATCAATCATTGGACGACCACCGAGAGGATATAAAACCTTCGGCAAATGTCTTGCCTTCAATCTTGTCCCCTCTCCTGCGGCTAAAACAACTGCTTGAATGTCTTTCATAATTTTATTTTAAGATATTTTGAAACAAAAAAAAGGGCCTCAAAGGCCCAAAACAATAACAATAACCAACCACAAGAACCAAAAATAAAACAATACGGCTTCTAATCTCCCTGATCTTCAAACAGTAAATCAAAACGTTCTTTAAGTAAATTCTGAATCTGCTTAGGCAACTGGTCAAAATCAAACTCCAAAAACTCCCTTCCCTGGTCCAAAACAATGGCACAGTTGATTCTGGTTTGATTTTCTAGCGGATCAACCACCTCTTGATGAAATCTTGTTAAATTACCCGGTTTCAAAGGCAAGTACGCCTTCATTTCTCACCTCCTATTTCAATCTCGAGATGTTAAAAAATGAACTGCCCAGGGAGGGATTCGAACCCTCACGCCCTGACGGGCATGGCGCCCTGAACGCCACCTGTCTACCAATTCCAGCACCTGGGCTTTATTTTTTCACCTTTTTCGTTTTAAGGTACCACTCATTCACGTTCCAAAAACGATCCGCCTTTGTCACTCCTTGTGTCTCTTGTTTACCCTTTACTATATCATAATTTTGATAGTAATACACTGGTTGATAAAGAAAAAAAGCCGCTGCCTCATCTTGGATAACCTGCGCCACTTTTTGATAACGCTTGCCCCGCTCAGTCTCATTGGAAATTTGCCGACTTTCTTCCAGCAAAGAATCCACTTCAGGATTTTTCAGACAACTAAAATTCAAACCAGAAACCGTTGCCTGGGATGAGTGCCAAAAGGGGTAAAGATCTCCATCACCCTTTTGATTAACACCGGTTAAAAACAAGTCGTATTCTCGATTCTTCACCCTTTTCTCCAATTCCGAGTTGGCCAAAGTAATCAGGTGGATTTTTAGACCCAATCTTTCCCAACTCCGTTTTAGAGCCTCTGCGATTTTGATATTCTCCGGGAAAGGACTACTTAAGAGGGTAATCTCTTTCGAAGAGTGAGACCGCGAAAGAAATGATTGCGCTTTCTGTAAATCAAAGGAATTGGTATTGTTGGATTGTTCAAACAATGGGGAAGTAATCCAATAAACCTCTTGGTCGGGAAGAGCCGAAGCAATTTCATTTTTATCAACCGCCCAAAACAATGCCTTTCGTAAAAACAGATCTAACTTCCCCGAACATAAATTCACAAAAACCGCTTTATATTGGGGTAAAAGCAACCGAACCGCAGGGCCTGAGGATTTCGTTTCACTCAGCATGGCTAGTATCTTTCTCTTTTGGTAGGCTTTTTTCAGGTCGTTTGGGTCTTGATAAACCTGAAAAACAAATTTCTTGATGTAGGGTCCTGGGGCATAATAGTTTTTGTTATAAAGCAGGGTCACTGTGGTCAGGCTTTTATCTTTTCTCATCCCTTTAAATTGGAAAGGACCGCTCCCGATTGGTTTCTGAAGAAACTGAGAAACAACGATCTGCGAAGGAGAAAGTGAACCCAAAAGATGCTCTGGCACAATCGGGACGGTCAGAGAAAACAAAAAAGGGGCAAAGGGTTGTTTTAATTTGAAAAGCACAGTTTGTGAATCTTTTTTCGTCACCTCGATGCCACGGAAACCTTCTTCAAAAGGGCTTTGCAACTCCGGATTTTGAAGCAAATTAAAAGTAAACACCACATCATCAGCGGTGACCGGTTGACCATCGTGCCATTTTGCCTTTTTTAAATAAAAAGTATATTCTTTGCCATCCGGCGAAATTTCCCAACGTTCAGCCAAATCACCCACCACTTGCCGTTGTCCATTATATTTTATGAGCGAAGAAAAAATTAGCTTAGTCACATCCTTTTCCGCATCAGTCTGTTTCAGTAAAGGAAAAAGGTGATTAATCTCGCCAGTCATCCCTTCAATATACGTTCCTCCCAAAGCAGGGGCAACTGACCATTTTTGCTTTGAAGGTGCGACCAAAACCCCAATCAAAACCAATAAGCCAATGAAAATAATGATTTTGGTCTGCTTGAAAATCTCTTCAGCTTTTGAAAAAACAACTTTCAAAATAAAAAAATACCTTTGAGGTAGGTTAGAATGCTTCACTGTCTTTTTATTTTCTTATGGTATTAACCACTGTAATAATCACGAAAGCAAAAGCAAGCACAATCGTCAAGTAAAAAAGAAACTTCTCAATTCCTCTTCTGGTGTGATAGATACCGGACTCACCCCCAAATGCACCACCCAGTTCGGTTCCTCTTTGCTGAAGCAAAATAGCCCCAATCAAAAGAAGGGCCAAACCGATCTGCAAGAAAGACAACAGATGAGCCATGATTGCCTTATTTGATTATAGTAATTCTTCTTTGTCCTGTCAAGCACTTGTATAAGTCACATACATTTGAGACTCTGGTAGTGTTTTTAATAGATAGTCTATAGGTGAAAGATTGCCCAAGGCTTTGTGTACTCTTTTGGTATTATACCACACAAGATACTTCATCAGTTCT
>Ga0315298_1005865_pt1 | contig 17095 bp, 21 predicted proteins | sample WHS_1_MG_FD_203077 | JGI IMG/M metagenome (GOLD analysis project Ga0315298, IMG submission 203077) | Extremophilic microbial mat communities from Washburn Hot Springs, YNP, Wyoming, USA - WHS_1_MG | ecosystem: Environmental > Aquatic > Thermal springs > Hot (42-90C) | place: USA: Wyoming...
CGCTAAAAGAAATCTCAAAAGTACTAAAGCATGCTGATGATGTTAGGGATGCTCAAACGAAACTTGCCAATAAACTTAAGCGAAGGATGGTCAATCCTGCAAAAGTTGTGGCTGAGTGGTTGAAAAAATCAATATCCGAAAGTAACGCGTGATAATTATCTTAAGGATGCTTCTATATCCTTTGTCGTGTCCATTATTCTGGATGTGAGTGATGAAACGTCCTTTATATACTCCCTTGTTATTCTTTCGTATGCGGCTTTCCCTATTCTTCCCAGTCTGAAATCTTCCACAGTCCTGCCGAGTGCCGTCATGGTACCCAATAATTCCATAATTTGCACTTCAAGGGAGCTAAGTTTTGACGTAATCTCTGGGAAGCCCCCAAGTCTCTTCCTTAATGCGCCAATCCTATCTGCATCCCTTTTCATACCCACGAGTTCGCTTTCGTAAGTACTTTTTGACCACTTGCTTAATGATTTTTTATCTAAAGGAATAGAAGAAGCTAACTTTTCGCATGTCCTTACAATTCCAAGTACATCGGAAGTCAAGGTCTTGAGCGTTTCTTTAAGTTCCTCTGAGGGTACAGGTACCTTGGGTTTACGAGAAAGTTTGTACGTTATGACGGTTGTTAAAAGCGCACCGAATGTTGCTATCCATAAGTACGGGAGGTATTGTACGAAGTTCATGCTTGCAACGTAGCTAATACTTATAGTAGATTTTGGTTGGAGAGATACCACACTTCTGCTAATGTAGGTGATTGTCGTAGTGCCGCTCTGGTCTTTAACGAACTCTTCAGGTTCCGGTGAAGATTCTCTGAATTCGTAGCCAGGTGGTAAAATAACTTTTAAGATATATTCTCCGTATGCTACATCCAGCAAGGACGGATAGTTCAGAGTGAACGTATTCCCTAGTTCTTGGGCATAAGGCTCAAGGTACTCGACCGTGAACGATACCTTCTCACCACCTTTGACTTCCCATCTTGTCTTAACTTTCAAAACGCAATTTTCCTGTGTGTAACTGTAAGACAATGTCCCAAGACTATCCTTAACATTAAGTAAAGTCGCATATTTTGGTAACAACAACTTGATTTCGTTTATAGATGATTTGCCATGGTTAGCTATTTTGAGATAGAATGATACCTCTTTCTGGTTTCCGACGGAAACCGTAACTTCAGCTTTCTCGACGAAAAGTATTGAAAAATAATCATTCTTAAACCTCACAGAAACATTCGTGGGCGTAAGTAGATCTATATCTTTAGCTTCTGTGAATACGCCATCCATCGCGGCAGTGTAGTTGAAACCCGGTCTTTTAGGAAGCTCTACTTTGCTCCCGTTCGGAAAGCGCGCTACCATGTAGAAAGATGTCACCGTTTTCTTGATTACGGGCAACACGGGTATATTTGCCACGAAAGTTTTAGAACCTTCCTCAGTTACCAAGTTTTTGAAGATTGTTACTAGATTCGCCCTGACGGTTTGTTCACCGGTATTCTTCATCTCTATTAAGAACAGATGTGGCGGTTCCTCCACATATCTTGCTTCGATTGTAGCTTGTTCGACATAAAATGCAACTAGGTTATCCTTCAAAGCCATATCAAATCCGACAACAGCCGTCTTACCCGGACCGATGTAAAGGTTGTCCGAGACGTATACTAAACCACCGTCCCTTACCTCAACGTTCCTAACAACTTCGTAGGTTTCTTCAGAGGATGCCAAGGTAAACTGCGCCAACATCGTGCAGACGAGTATGATTAAGATCGTAATGGCTACTAGCTTCTTCAAGGCCAGCCCTACCGTAACTAAGTTTAACCTTTAATGAGGGTTATTATACTCTTCTCTCTTAAAGCCTTTATATTCGTAAATCCCCACGGATAGCCCAAGCTGTATATGTTTTTGGCATTGCTACTTGTTGTTATGCTAATCATGCGCAGAATGAAGGCTCTAGGACTTGCACAGTTGTAGTTCATGTATGCCGGAAAACCAGCAATCACTTCGGCGGTTGGCGGCCAACGTTGGTTGATCAGAAATGGAATTGATGGCATCCATGTTAATGGTCAGAAGACATAAAGGGTGCAACAGAGGCTGTTTTTGTGTTTAGCCTAATCTGATTTTTACTCCTTCCTTCTTAGTGCCGCTCGACCTAAGACTGTCTCCAGACCCCATATCCTCACGAAGCCTTCAGCCATCTTTTGATCGAAGGCACTCTCACGTGAATAAGTTGCCATGGCCATTGAGTACACAGGTCTTTCCGCTCTTCTCCCAACTATCCTAGCAGAGCCCTTGTACAGCTTTATCCTTACCTCACCGGTGACGTTCTCTTGTGATGTATCTATGAAGGCATTAAGCGAGTCCATCAGGGGGTCAACCCATAAACCAGCATAGACCATGTAACACCACTGCCTATCAACTAATTGCTTAAACATCAGATGTCTTCCACCAAGGGCCATCTTCTCTAAGTCGGCATGAGCTTTGATTAACATGAGTGCGGCCGGGGCTTCGTATACCTCCCTTGACTTTATTCCAACGACCCTATCCTCCACATGATCTACTATACCGAAGCCGTGTTTTCCACCAATTTTGTTCAGACGCTTTATTATCTCGATCAAAGGCAATTCTTCACCATTTAGTGAAACGGGAACACCCTTTTCGAAACCTATTGTGACTTCTTCTGCTTCATCTGGAGTGTTCTCCAAAGGCGCAACAAGCTTAAAGGTCTCTTGTGGAGGCTCTATCCAAGGGTCTTCTAACTCTGCCGCCTCTATTGATCTGCCCCATAGGTTCTCGTCAATGCTGAATCTGCTTTTCTTGGGATGTATCGGTAACTTTCTGGACAACGCATACTCTATCTCCTCGTCTCTGCTCATGTTCCACTCTCTTACGGGTGCGAATATCTTTATTCCGGGTGCCAGTGCCGCGAATGTCACTTCAAACCTTATCTGGTCGTTACCCTTTCCGGTACATCCATGGGCTACAGCATCAGCATTCTCCTTCAACGCCACCTTAACTGTTTCCTCAGCTATCAAGGGTCTGCTAAGGGCGGCAGTTAGCGGATACTCTCCTTCGTAAAGAGCATTAGCCTTGATGGCCCTCGCCACGAACTCTTTTGTAAACCTCTCTTTCGCATCTATGTAATAATGCTTCGATGCACCACTCAGCTTTGCACGTTCAGCTATCGCCTCAAAATCCTCCTCCTGACCAACGTCTACTGTTACGGTTATAACTTCTGCACCGTACTTCTCTTGAAGCCATTTAATTATCACGGTCGTATCGAGGCCGCCACTATACGCTAATGCTACCTTCATGGCACGTCCTTTAAAGAAAAAATGCCCCTGTATAAAAAGACTATTTAGAATATTTTTGTTGTTTTTGAAGCAATTTCAAGGTTTTTAGTAATGGTTTCCGTAAAGTATTTAACGAAGGACGTTAGCAAATATACTTGCTATGGACGAAATTGATAATAAAATAATCGAGATATTGAAAAAAGATGCAAGGAAACCTTTTGTAGAGATAGGGAAGGAGCTCGGACTCTCGGAAGGTGCCGTGAGACGACGCGTAAAAAACTTGATTAAAAATAACGTGATAACTAGGTTCACTATAGAAGTCGAGAAAGGACATGCTGTAAGGGCAATAACTTTTATCACGATAGACCCCGGGGTGCCTACACCATTTGTAAGCGAGAAACTTGCTATGTTAGATGGTGTTGAAGGTGTTTACGAGTTGACCGGCGAATACGACGTGGCCGCTATAGTCTCCGCAAACAGCGTAGCCGGGTTAAATAAGTGCATCGAGGAAATAAGAAAGATAGAAGGTGTAAAGAACACGAACACCGTCTTGGTTCTCAGGGTCGTTAGGTGATCTTACGCCACACTTTTTGGTTGTCAAGATTTATGAGTTCCTTTATAACACCTTCACGAGACATTAGTAGCGTTAATTCGTCGTACTTGCCATCTATTTCGCTAACACAAGCCTCAGGAAATGTCAGGTCTATAGGTATCCTAGCCTTCCAGTAGTAGCCATCTTTTACGTTAAGTCTCGTAAAGGTTCCAACGAGACTCTTCTTAAGAGGGAAGTTGAGTACATTTATTATGAATTCAACAAAACAAATCCTGTACGCTTTTTCATAAACATCCCCATAAAAAGTATTGAAATAGACATATAGCGGGCTATCTCTAGAATATGTCTCCCATGTCGTGAACTGAGTGTACAAAGGGATCCAGCCCTCATCTCTCAGAACCATGTCCTCGAGGGATTGTGGCCTCTTCCAATTACTAACCATAAAACCTCTTTCTTCTAAGGCAGGTATCACGTAACGGTGGAGTATGCCTTGCCTGAGCATCTCTATCCTTTCCTTCAAACTAATTGGCATAACATCTATCTCTCCTAGTTTTCAATGACCTTCGACCTTCTGTCTGCCCGTTATATTAGCTTAGAAAAATGGTTAATGGAGGGTTAAAACGTTTACTTTTGTATGGATAATCGTCATAAGCGCAGAAATAAAGGCGGATTCAAGCTTGGTTAACGTTTTATATGACCGCAAACACCCAATACTGTGAGGGCTGGGTCATGCCGTTCAAGCGAAAGAGTAGAGGTAGGGCCAAGGGTGCAAAGGGCAAGGAACCAATGGTGCAATGCGATAATTGCGGCGCTTACGTACCTAGGAGTAAGATTCAAAGGATTACGAAAAGGGTCTCGCTTGTAAGCAAAGACCTCGCAAAGGAGTTAAAGCAACAAGGCGCATATCTTGCCGAGAACGTAATAACGAAAAACCTTTGCATAAGTTGTGCGATACACTACGGTATTTTAAAGGTAAGGGCAAGAGAGGAGAGAAAGGTTACCCCTTAAATTGGTCTCGCTCTTATTTCTCAGCGGCTTTTAAATACGTGTTTCTGGTATTTGTGGTAAGAGCGAGCCTTCCATAACAAGGATGGTTAAAGGTTTTTTAAATCGTGTCATTTTGCTTAAAGCAGGGGTCTTCTATGCTACCCAAGGCGAAAGTTTCACTTATAAGACTGAGGGCTGCAATGTTAGGTACACTGGCTGCAATAATCGGCTTAGCAACTCTTGTTCTGATGGCGATTTTAACTTGGCTTGGAGTTCCATTTAGCATATATACGATACTTGGTATAGTGGTCGCGTTCCATATATTACAGTGGTTAATCGCACCATACATCATTAATGCGATATATAGGGTCAGACCCCTTCAAACGCACGAGTATCCTTGGCTTCATGAAGCTCTATCAAGAATTTCGGCAACGAGTGGACTTAGTACAAAACCAAGGCTTATGCTGGCAGAGATAGATCTACCCAATGCCTTTGCCTATGGCAATCCGATTACAGGCAACTTCGTAGCGGTCACTAAGGGTCTCTTATCCACACTACCCCGTGAAGAGGTCGAGGCAGTTATCGGACACGAAGTAGGTCATATAAGGCATAAGGACGTCATGTTCATGATGATAATAAGCATAATACCCGCGCTTATTTATTACATTGGCTACATACTTTACTACTCCGGCTGGTTTGGTAGTACATCTAGGGACCAGCGGGGAGGCGGTGCGCTCCTTGTGCTCATCGGAGTGGGGCTAATGGTTCTGAGCTTCATCTTTAACCTTTTTGTATTCTACTTTAGTCGGTTAAGGGAGTACTATGCTGACTCGCATGCCGCGATTTCCGTGCAAAACGGCGCAAGAAATCTCCAGAGAGGCTTGGTCAGAATAATGAGTGCCTCAAGAAGGGTCCGTAAGGAAAAAATCGCCTCTTATACACAATTAAAGGCGTTGTTTATCACGGACCCCGAGGTTACCGTTAGGAGTTATGAGGATGTAGATGCGCTCGTGGAACGGATTAAAGCAGAGAAACCAAGCATTTTGATGGAACTATTCAGCACCCATCCACACCCTGCCAAGAGGCTACGTCATTTGGATGCCTACATAACCTGATGTCAGTAGGCTTTGGCCACGTAGACGACCTCTTGAGCCTTTTCACCACAAACTATACAATTTCTTTGTGGTACCTCAACTATGTCGAACCTACTGCCCCTTATCTCGCCGCCAGCGTTTTCTTTGAGTTTTAGAGCACATTCCTCTTTACCGCACCATTCAATCCTCGCTATTTTCCTTTCAGATAAGACCTTTTTTACTTCATCCGGACTATAAGCGTCAACTACCATCTGCTCCATTATTCTAGCACTCCTTTCTTTCAACGACGTGAAAATTTTTGTCATAAGCTCCTCAACGCGTGTCTCGATATCGTTCAAATCTACTTCTGTTCTCTCCAAGGTATCCCTCCTGAAGAGCGTGACCTTGCCGCTTGAAACTTCCTTTGGGCCTATCTCAACCCTCACTGGTACACCAAGCATTTCCCAATGATAGAACTTTTCACCAGGTGTGACATCTTCTCTGTCATCCATCACACATCTGTAGATTCGTGCCAATCTTTCATGAATTTTCTTGCAGTATGACATTATGAGCTCCTCGTATCCTTTGAACGGTATAGGTACTATAACTACCTGGACTGGTGCGATGCTAGGAGGAAATACGCAACCCCTATCGTCACCATGCTGTGCAATAACAGCAGCCAGAACCCTACTGAGGCCGAAGCCATAACAGAGTTGATATACCAATGCTCTGCTACCATCCTTCTGCTCAAACTCTATTTCGAATACCTTTGAGAAGTTTCTACCGAGGTTATGAACTGTAGCAACTTGATTAACCTTACCATCTGGATTCCAGGCATCGAAGGCTATTGAGTACTTCGCACCAGCAAACTTATCGAAATCTGGCCTCTTAAGCAGAAGATAGCTTATACCAAGCTCCTTAAGAACTCTGGAGTATATATCTATTGCCTCTCTCACCTGTTCTTCGGCTTCTGCAGCAGTAGCATGTGCGGTGTGGGCCTCATTCCATGGAAACTCCCTTGCCCTATACAAGGGTCGCGTTGCTTTTGTTTCATATCTGTAAACGTTTACTGTTTGATGAACTTTAAGCGGAAGGTCTGCATGCGATCGTATCCATAATTTAAACATAGGATACATTATTGTTTCAGACGTGGGGCGTACTATCAGCTTCTTCTCCAACACCTTATTACCAGCTTTCTCTATAACAAAAACTTCGGAAGAGAAGCCCTTTATATGCTCCGCTTCTTTAGCAAAAAGCTCATCAGTAGTTACAAGGGGAAACATCATGGTCTTGTGTCCGGTCTCAATAAGGAGTTCTTCCAACCTTCTTCTTATCATTTCAAGAACGAACATGCCGTTCTCAAGATAGACTATGAAGCCCTTAACTGGGAACCTACTGTCGGCGATTCTTGCCTGAAATATCAACTCATCAAACCAGTTACTAAAGTTCGTGAACTTATTAATCGCAGTCGCTATGGCAGACATACCGTATTCCTCCAACTCCTAAGCCTATGCGTGGGGTTAAGGATTTTAAAAATCCTTTAACCTATAAATCTAGCGGTTCATGAGGAGGGTATTACTTAAAAAAGACGTTTTGGTCGCCCTTTTAGAACTTTCTAGACACCTCCATCCAAATGAAGTCATAGTCCTTCTTAGGGGTAAGGAGATCAAACAGGACATTATTCTAGAAGAAGTTCTGCTGGCGCCCGCATCGGTGTATGGTAGGGGGTTCTCTGAGTTCCGTCTAGACATGTTACCCATTGACTTCTCTATAATTGGTGTAGCCCATTCCCATCCATCTGGCATACCAACGCCCTCGGTTGATGACCTTAACAACATGATAGGAAGGGTGCTGGTTATAGTTGTAGCACCATACTTGAACGAGAAACATATTGTCGCATACAACAGTAAGGGCGAGTCTCTACAAGTGGTCGTAGACGTTAGCGGAAGCTAAGTATTGCTTCAGCCATTTCTCTTATAACGGCCCCTGGGTCCTTCGCTTTTACGACACCACTAGCCAATAGAACACCATCGGAGCCCAATTCGATAGCCCTATACACGTCATCTCCTCTAGTTATTCCGGCTCCGCAGAGAATTTTTACCTCCCTATTTATGCTACGTATTCGCCGAACGCTCTCCGATATTATTTCGGGCTTTGCTTTCGAGACAGGTATGCCGGTCCCAATAAGTTCAGGAGGCTCTATCGCAAGCATTGTCGGGTTTAATGCGGCTATAGCCATTGCCGGCTCGACGTCGTCAGCACATACTAAGGATAGCAAACCTGCATTTTTTAGCATTTTTACAGCAGTAAATATACTTGTTAATCGTAGCTTCTTCTCAGAATGGTTGAGGATAGAACCAACCGCACCTGCGTCCTTGAGTGCCTCAACGGATATCGAACCCGTGTAACTGCCTGGTGGATATGGATCAACATGCTGAGCAAAGACTGGAATGCTAACTGCGTTGGCTATACTTTTAAGATCTGTAAACTGCGGCGCTACACATACGCATACGCCAGTTTCATTAGAAACACGTTCTGCCTCCTTTGCGATCTTCATGCCACTGTTACCCAACGACTCGATATATGTTTTGAAATTGATGACTATAACTGGAAATTCAATTAGTCTCGGCAAACTCTTCGCCATAGACATACAATTGTTATCAATACTTATACTTTTACGCTACCCTCTCGCGTCAAACAAGTAAACGATAAAAGCATGTCTAACTTCTTAGATTGTGAGGCTGCGTAGTGACTACGATAAACACGGAGTCTCAGGATACATTTGGCGAAATAACTGAAACATGGAACCCGGTCATAGGGTGCAATCATCAGTGCACATATTGCTGGGCCGTAAGACTGGCAAGAAGGCTTGCGTCAATGGGCGTAGAACCTTATTTAAGCAACGTATTTAGGCCCACATTCCTTCCTCAAAGGCTTAACAAGCGTTTTAGAAGGGGTTCGACAGTATTCGTATGTGACATGGGCGATCTTTTTGGTGAATGGGTTCCAGAAGAATGGATACGAAATATCGTAGACGTGGTTAGGGTACAACCATATGTGCGGTTTATGTTCCTTACAAAGAATCCTAGCCGGTATTTGCAGTTTGAGAAAGAGTTTCCAATGAATGTTGTATTAGCTGCGACTATAGAATCTAACCGTGACTACGGATTATCGCGAGCCCCAAAACCTTCTGAAAGACTTGAAGCCATGAAGGAGATAAAGCATCCATACAAGGGAGTGGTCATAGAGCCCATCATAGACTTTGATGATTACTTCGTGCAATCGTTGATAGACATAAGACCGATTTTTGTGTATGTTGGATACGATAATTATGGGCATAAACTCCCGGAACCTCCGCTAAGCAAGACAATGATTCTTGTGAAGACTTTACGAAAATTTACCGAGGTCAGGATAGGCACATTGAGGATGGCATGGTACGAGCAGAAACGTGGCTTCTAGGACGACATAATGCCTAGATAACTTTTATAATCTTAATGCAAGATTTGTTAGTGGTGTGATGCTTTGCAAAAGCATAAAAAATCTGGACCAAGCATCTGTTTCCTTGACATAGAAGCCACATCGTTAGAGGCAGATGTAGGGACAATGGTTGGAGCCGGTATTATGGAAGATGACGGAAAATTCAGCTACATATCTGTGAATAGACCGGAGCTGGAGAAGGATAAGTTAGATGAATTGCTGGAAAAGCTTGAGCAATACCACATAGTAGTTACTTGGAACGGGAAAAGTTTCGACATACCATTTCTGATCTCTAGGACGGTAAAGCATAATTTAAAAGTGGAACCTCTGCTTTCTATCTATCATCTCGACATGGCAGAGCTCGTCAGAAACAATCTCAAGCTTAGCAGGACGGACCTATTTCATGTGTCAAAATTTCTCGGAATAAAAAAGGACGTTACAACGTTAGGTCAAGATGTCCCCGCTCTTTATGTTAAAGCGATAAAGGGCGACAGGGCTGCAGTCAGGTTGATAAAGAGTCACTGTAAAGACGACCTGAACGTCTTACGTTTAATATTCTTAAAGCTTAAACCGCTGGTTAAGGCACTCAAACCGGAATTACCGATATGATGTCTACTCCACATCTATACCGTGCTTTTTCAAAGCCGCCTTTATCTTTATGATTTCGGTCTTAAGCATCTGAATCTCCTTTATGAGTAACTCTATGTCAGATGAAAGCACCGGTCTTGGCTGAATTTGTCCAAGTATTGGCACATCCCCGAGCCTTTCACGTAATATATCTTCGGGTCTTCTTATTCCACTCATCCTATACAATACCTTTTGATGGTAGGCTATATGTATTTAATAGCACTTGGTAAGCTTTTTATCAAGTCTAAGCATAATTGGGTGGGAGGCAAGTTGCAGAGACCCGAAGACTTAGAGGTTCATCTCTACTCTTATGGACCTAAAAGCGAAGTCTCAATAGGTCAAAGAACCTTAACTTTGGAACCGGATATTTTTATCGCGTTAGAGGGGGCTGGAACCTTTGAAGGCGTATCACTTGAAGAGAGGTTGCAAAGTTTTCTTGATAAAGGAAAGGATTTGGAAAAGTTCGCTTCAAAGATGCATAATGAGTCCACGAAGAGGGGTCATGCATCACTATCGACAAGCGTATCAATTCAGTTTGAGGTTAGGGGATGTAGCAGAATAGGTTCTATGTTACTCGTGGCGTCACGCTTTGGATCTTATCTTCAAGAATCGCAAAGAAGAAAAAAGGTTGATTCATCTTACCTTTTATGCCCTGAGGAGATAAATGCGAGGGGCTTAAAGGACACGTACCAGCATTCTGCTAAAACGTGTTTTGAGGTTTACTCGCAATTTTGCGATGAGGGTATACCGGTTGAGGATGCACGTTATGTTTTACCGCTTGGTATAAAGACCTCTCTCTTTGTCAGCACAACCCTCGAATCAATGATTCCGCTAATCAGACTCGGTCTTGAGACTAAGTCATCCATACTTGTCCCAAACGAGATTGCAGTCCTCGCGAATAAAATAAGCAATATGCTTGAGAAGGTATCCCCAGCAATCTTTAGGGCGAGGATGAAGTTTAATGGTGGATCCGTCGCGTACCCTTTGCCAAACCCATTCAAGGATGAAGATCTAATTACTAAGATTGCAGAAGAAAATGGTTTGCCGTATGAGCCAAAATTGCTTGACTTTAGAATAATAGGGGGCGAGGGGACCATCTCTCACATAAAGTTGGGAGGCTTGGAACAGCTTGCCCACCTAATATATGCAAGCATGCTAGAACCTATGTCACTTGTGGCATACCATCAAGCAATCAGACATAGAACAGTACCTACGGTCGTCGAGTCTATATATGCGGCCGTGCACAGGGCTTCAAAGGGTGTCGAAAGATGGGTCGTAGTTCCACCAACTATCAATAGGAATTCCGACTTAAGAAAGCGATTTTTGGATACTATCAGCATGGCCTTAAAAACTTATGCAGAACTTATCGCTTCAGGCGCATCGCCCGCATCCGCTGTATACATTATTCCCCAAGCCGTGAAGATTTATGTGATCAGGATATACGATGGGTTTAACCTTCTTTACCCAATCGGGTTTGTTGCGACAAGGACGTGTAGTTATGCCCAGCATGAGGAAAGGGGCATAGCATATAGGCTTTGGGCTACAGTGTCAAAAGTTAATGAACTCATAGGATCTATGATGGGCGAAAAGTGTAAGCTATTAGGGCATTGCCCAGAAAAGGATTGGTGCCCCATTATCTTAAAATACCGGGAGTATAACGACGACATCCATCAGAAGTTTTCTAACATTTAACAGAAGATGATAAATACTTCTGCATACACTTTAAAGAATGTGGTGGTGTAACCTGTCAAAGGTAACAATATCGGTTATAAAGGCGGACGTTGGAAGCGTTGTGGGTCACTATAAGCCCCATAATGCTATGATAGAATATGCGGAACGAAAGCTCATCAATGCAGAAGAGGAGGGGTTGATAAATAGTGGTTACGTAAATCACTGTGGTGATGACATAATACTCGTCATGACACATAACAAGGGTCCGAACAACCCCAAGATACACGGCCTTGCATGGGATACATTTCGCGAAATAACAGAGAAGATATCGAAACCCATGAAGCTGTACGCCGCAGGACAGGACCTTTTGAGCGATGCTTTTAGTGGAAACATCAAAGGCTTAGGCCCGGGGGTTGCGGAGATGGAATTTGAGGAGAGAAAGTCAGAGCCCATAATAGTCTTTGCCGCAGATAAAACAGAGCCCGGTGCTTGGAATATACCACTATATAGAATATTCGCATCACCTGACAATACAGCAGGTCTGGTTATCGATCCAAGCATGCATGAAGGGTTTATCTTTGAAGTGTTGGACCTCATCGAATCGAAGTCCGTTGAACTAAAGACGCCCGAAGAGTTGTATGATTTGATAGGTTTGATCGGAACGACAAACCATTATGTTATCGCAAAGGTTTTAAGGGCAAAGGATAGAGAGCCCGCAGCAGTGACCAGCACGACAAAACTAAGCCTCATTGCTGGCAGGTACGTAGGTAAGGACGACCCTGTCATGGTAGTCAGGTGTCAGGCCGGATTACCTGCCGTCGGTGAGGTACTTAGTGCCTTTGCAGTCCCAACACTCGTAAGTGGTTGGATGCGTGGCTCGCATATAGGACCGCTCATGCCGGTATCATTCAAGAAGGGACAGAACGTCGTCTCGTATTTTGATGGACCACCTAGAGTGATAGCCATGGGATGGCAAATCTCTAACGGAAAACTCGTGGGTCTCAACGGAAAAGAGCCGGTAGATTTGTTTGAAGATCCATTCTTTGACTACTCGCGGAGGTTTGCGTCGGAGATCGCTATTTATCTTAGGACGATGGGCGAATTCCAACCATCGAGACTCCAAGAATCCGAGATGGAATACACAACATTGCCGTCAATCTTGGAGAAGCTAAAACCGAGGTTCAAGGCGGTGGATTAAGCTTAGAACAACGACGATAGTTGAGTTCCATTTAATCAACTGACTAAAAAAAATGCTGAGGAGATAACAAGCTAACTTTTTTTGACTTTATGGCAAGTTATTGAGTTGTTTTTGTCGTTCAGAAGTCCTCTTTTATCAGTGTTTTGCGACCGTTTGCTTGGCATCTTTCAACTGCCTTTTTGATTATTTCTCTGACCACTTGGTCGAGTCCTTCAAGTGCGTCTGATGCGAGCCTTATGCCCTCTGGTAGCAGTTGCCTTACTTTCGACTCAACTATTACGAGTTCCCTAGCCATTTCCGCTCGATAATGCTGGCTCAGAGGCAGTAAAAGAGCGTTTCTCAGCCAAAAGCCCCCGTATTACGTTTAGTAATATATACAATAGGTTATGGGTATTACCTTGTTAAAACAAATGTTTTAACAACTCGTGAAGAGTCCAACTTTGGAGCAATTCCTTGTCTCCTAAGTGGGCATTATCTACGAATTTCCTCAACAGACTACAGCTGTTTTCAAGCGCGTAACCGCCAAAACCACCTAAAGCTCTAGGTAAATAAACCGATGATGTCCGGCATGTGAATTTTGGTATCGTCTTTATAAAACCTCATCTTTTGTCATAAGCTCGTACCGAAGTGTGAGAGAAATTTTGTAATTACGTGTGCCTCATTGCCACTATCTCGCAAGCTCTACCGTGAGTCCTTATGATGCCAAGACCATTTAAGGCGATGCGATTAGGCTTTGAGTATTATTTTAAGCGGTTAGAGTCACTCGCTGATCACAAGCATCGTGAGTGTACTCCTGACCTTATCCAATCTTCTTATCTTCCATGAAACTATTTCCTTAAGCTTGTCCATGCTATCTGCTTCAACCTTTACTATCACGTCATAAACACCATAGACAATAAATGCCTCCTTAACCGCGTCGATCTTTCTTAACTCGTTAACCACTTCTTCCTCAGAACCTTTTGAGCCCCTTATTTTATCGGGGTATCTCAGTGTTCACCAAGACAAATGCTTTTGGCATATTTACTCACGGTATAATTTTTCAGTTTTGATGTTTATAAACGTTTTTTTAAAGCAGTCTGCATGAAGGGCAATCAGGATTTCTTTCGATCTTTATCTCGTAGAACGTCATATCGAGAGCATCGTATACGAGTAACTTTCCAACGCAAAGTTTTCCTATACCAAGTACGATTTTTATCACTTCTGTAGCTTGTAGCGTAGAGATAGTTCCTGGAACCGTGCCAAGTATCGGAAAACCCTTAGCTTCTGGTGGCGGTACGGGTATAAGACACCTATAACATGGTCCTTTGCCCGGTAGAATAGTCATCAGCCTACCTTCATACGCATGCACGGATGCATGTACAAAGGGAATCTTATGTACAATGCACGCATCGTTTAGCGCATATCTAGTCGCATAGTTATCTTGGCCATCTACTACGACGTTGCATCCCTTTACGATTTCAGGTGCATTCTCTTCGTTTATCTCAATCGTTAAAGCTTCTACAGAGATTTCAGGATTTAACAAGTTCAACCTCTTAGCTGCGACCTCTGCCTTTGGTTTTCCTAAATCCTCTGTGGTGTATAGGATTTGACGGTTCAAATTGCTGAGTTCAACTACATCTTTATCAACAAGCACAAGCTTGCCCACACCTGCCGCCGCCAAGTAAAGAGCTGCCGCAGTACCAAGACCCCCAACTCCTGCCACAAGCACCTTCGCAGCTTTCAGCTTATTTTGACCTTCTACGCCAAAGAGCCTAATTTGTCTGTTATACCTTTCTAGTTCCCTTTCCGTAAGCACCATGCTAGACTCTTTACGATGGTTTTATAAATATAATATTTTTACAACCATATAAAGGGGTCGACTGATCTTGCTAGAATTGAAAAGAAAACATGCAAGCTTTCTTAAAAAACAGAGGGTCGGAAGGTTGGGAACGATATCCGAAGACGGAACGATTCATTTGGTTCCCATATGTTATGCGTTTGACGGAAAGGCAATATACATAGGTACGGAGGCTAACTCTAAAAAGGTTAAGAATCTGAAGAAGAACCCATCGGCCACGTTGCTCGTTGATGTGTATTATGAAAATTGGAATCGGCTAAAAAGTCTCATGGTTCAAGGTACCGCTGAGATTTGCGAGGGTGGTGAAGAATTTGCATACGCAAGACGTCTGCTTTATAGAAAGTATAAACAGTATGAAAGGATGGCTCCCATAGAGGAAGGCGAGTCTGTCATAATAAAACTCATACCTAAGAAAGTCATAGCATCAAACATATGACTTCCAAAAGGTTCTAGACGAATTCTGATTAAGCGATGTTGTATAGAAGCCCCGGGCGGGATTCGAACCCGCGACATGCCGCTTACGAGGCTTTGAATGTCCATCCCATTCAGAAGTTCTGGGGCTTTTTCGCTGATGTATTCGAGCTCTTTGCATGCCGTAGTTATTCTATGCTTTAACACATACCTCAAGTATCTCCTATAACTTGGGCTAAATGTCTCTGGATGCTCTAAGAATTCTATAAGCTTACGTGTTAATACAGGCATGCCCGATCACTTAATCAGGTATTAGTGGATCGTTAAAGGTTTATTGTCCAGAGTGCTGGAGAGTATTATCAAGGTATTTGACATGTTAAATACGCATGCCATAATACTCGATAACCTTCCGTAACTAAGTATGGCCCATAGCCTTAGAGACTTTAGCCTTACTGTTTAACATGTTAAATCTATGCATTTGACGTGGGTTTATGAAGAAACTCTTAGCTAATGGGTATAGCCCAAGGATCTAAGCATTGGCATGATACACAATCGAAAACTATAGCAATCCTAAAGATGCCAATATTACCTTATTGTATTACGGTAAGGGTATTTGACATGTTAAACGGTGGGGCTAGGATTATTAGATGCCCTAAATCCGAAACATTAAAGCTTCAAACCTAGATTATAGGATAAGAATCATTGGGAGCTATAAAATGGCTAGTAGGGGTCTTGGACTTATATCGCTCCATCCCTCTTCACCCGTAGCCATACCACGTCGTAACACGCCATGTCGTAACGCGCCAGAGAAGTTCAAGCTATATGGTATTAACATGTTAAATAATCTGAGAGCCTGCTATGGTGAATTCATAGTCTCCTTTAGTTATGCTTCTATTTCTTCTCCGTCTTTATCTTATAGTATTTGTAGATTATCGGCATCATTACAACAGTCCATATGATAATGGTAATGAACATATTTCGGATACTTCTATTAGCGAAATCTAACTCATACTCTGCTAGCTCAGATTCTCCTTCCCTTATGTATTCTTCAGCTTTATCCATGACCTCATAATAACTCCTAAGGTAGAAAGCAACAATGAAGCATAACAATAGAATCATGAAGAATGTGATGGCTTTTAGCTTTCGACTCATTACTTTCTAACCCCAACCATTGCCTGATGTCTAAATAGGCTTTTAATACCTTCTAGACTCTTAACCTCATACTCCTCGATCCTAAAAATCTTGACCCTCATCGGCCCCAATACATCAGAGCTATAGCCGCTGAGCCATAATGCCTTAAGAAGCATTCTATAGATCCTTATAAACGAGTCTGGACTTCTGACTGTTATTATTATCTTACCCTTACTGCTTATCTGGATCATCGAGCTCTCATCATCTTCTAGCCTGAATATTTCATGCTTACTCATATCATGGGTGCAGTATCTCAAGCCTTTCATCTTATGAAGATTTTCCAAGATCTCACTTAAACATTCATTTAAATCAGATGGATAACCCAACTGCTTGAGATACTTAACTCCTTCGGCCTTTATAATGTCTTCTGGAGGTAGGCGAATTGATGTAATGAGTTGTATTCCCTTATACTTTTTGTCATTCACTTTCTGTCTCTCTTGGTAATTCATTCCATATTTATAGAGAAAGATAGCCTCCTATAGCTCTTTCCATAATCCCTCTGAGGAAAGGAGGTGGTGAAAAATGGCTGAATGTGTTCTAGTTAGGGTCTCAAAGGTGGTTAGTCTAGATTCAAGGCTACTAATCTACCTACCTAGAAGGGTTGTGGAATTTATGGCCTTGAAAAAAGGCGACGAGGTTAGACTCATGATGGATGTTAAGAACCATAGGCTACTCATCGAGAAGAATGAGGCTTTACGTTTAAAAAAGTGATGCCTAATGGCTTGGAGGAATATAGTTAGGATAAGGAAGCCAAGGAATAGACTTCCATTATTCAGTCCAACATTAGGCAATAATT
>Ga0315298_1005867_pt1 | contig 17088 bp, 14 predicted proteins | sample WHS_1_MG_FD_203077 | JGI IMG/M metagenome (GOLD analysis project Ga0315298, IMG submission 203077) | Extremophilic microbial mat communities from Washburn Hot Springs, YNP, Wyoming, USA - WHS_1_MG | ecosystem: Environmental > Aquatic > Thermal springs > Hot (42-90C) | place: USA: Wyoming...
GGGGAGAGTTTTGTGTGGAGTCAGAGGTGGACAAGGTGATTGTGGAGAATGGGAGGGCCAAGGGGGTGAGGCTGACCAATGGGACAGAGGTTGAGGCGAAGCAGTTGGTGGTGAGTGACCTTGGGGTGCCTCAGACCATCTTTAGACTTCTTGGAGAAAACTATGTGAGCCAAAAGGTTGCAAGACGGATAAGAAATATCCGTTATGACCGAGGCCAGATCTACTGGGGCAACATGGCCATGCATGAGCTTCCGAAGTATCGGGCCGCTTCTTACAATCCCGATATTGGCAATCAGCCCAGACTTTATATGGGGGATAAGGATCCAGAATACCTCTCCTGGAAATACCAGGCAGACATCTTCACAAAGGGATTCCCAGAAAAATGGTATATTCTGGCTGCACCGGATTCCATCTGGGATAAGACCCGTGCGCCTGATGGAAAACATACCATTCTCTTAGAAGAATTCGCACCTCCTCTTCACCTCTTTACTGAAAGGCAGTGGCTTAAGATGAAGAGGGAGGTTGCGGATTTGATGCTCAAGCAGTGGCAGATCTATGCCCCCAATATGACCCGTGACAATGTGATTGAAGCCTTCATCACCACACCCTACGATACAAACATGAGACATCCAGATATGATTGAGGGTGGATGGGTTGAAGGAGCAATGCTGGCCTCTCAAAATGATCGGTTTAGACCCATTCCGGATCTCTCGAGTTACCGAATTCCATTCCTTAAGAATATGTACATCTGTTCCTCTAACATGCACTCAGGGGGTGGAATCGCCCGTGGATCAAGTTATAATTGTTTTAAGGTGATTGTAGAGGATTTTGGTCTTGAAAAGATTTGGGAGAAGAAAGGAAGGGCCTGGTAGATCACTTAAACTTTAAACTCGAAACCCTAAACTCTAAACAAATTCAAATTTCAAGTGAGAATTAAAAAAATTCTTTTTAAGTTTTAGATTTTGGGTTTATTTAGGATTTAGAGTTTAGGGTTTAGAATTTAATCGAAAACATTAGAGGAACATTTCACTTATAAGAGTTTATGGGAGAAAGAAGATGAGATTAAAAGATAAGGTTGCGATCGTTACAGGGGCTGCCCAGGGCCTTGGGAAGGCCTTTTCTATAACTATGGCAAAAGAAGGGGCAAAAATCATGGCCACTGACATCCTCCCTCTGGAAAATACAGTCAGAGAGATTGGTGCCATTGGTGGAATAGCCAGATCGATTCAGGCCGATGTGACTTCCGAAGTTGACACAAAAAAGATTGCCGAAGAGACCTTTCGAGCCTTTGGTCGAATTGACGTCCTGGTAAACTGTGCGGCCATCTATTACGGTCTGGCTCGAAAACCCTTCTATGAGATCGACCCCAATGAATGGGACAGAGTCATGACAGTGAACGTTAAAGGAACTTGGCTTTGCACCAAGGCGGTCTTCCCCTATATGAAGCAACAAGGGAAAGGGAAAATCATCAATCTTTCCTCAGAAACTTTTTTCACTGGATCCCATGGCTTCGTTCACTACGTTGCCTCAAAGGGGGCAGTGGTTGGGTTGACACGAGCCCTTGCAGTAGAATTAGGTCCTCACAATATTCACATCAATGCCATTGCACCAGGATTCACCGATACTGAAGCAAGTAGGACGATTGCCGATGTCACCAAATACGATGTCAGCCGCACCCCATTAAGACGATTGGAACAACCCAATGATCTCTTTGGAGCGGTCCTATTCTTTGCATCGGATGATAGCGATTTCATTACAGGCCAGACCCTATTGGTGGATGGTGGAAGGGCCATGCATTAACCAATCCCTCCCCTGCTGGGTTGAAACCTAAAACCATTTTAATCTAATCCTATAGAAAAGGACCTTATATGTCATCCTATAAAGGCAAATTTTTAAGGATCGACCTCTCAAAAAAAACCTATCAGGTTGAAAAAATACCTGATGAGGTAAAAAGAGATTGGATAGGGGGGAGAGGTTTTGGTATTCGTTACCTTTATGAAGAATTAAGACCTAAAATCGATCCATTAGGTCCAGAAAATAAACTCCTTTTTTTAACAGGTGTGTTGGGTGGGACAACCGCTCAGGGATTTTCTCGATACATTGTGATGGGTAAAAGTCCCTCTACCGGATGTGTAGGAAGATCAGTTGGAGGTGGAAATTTTGGGGCCCAGATAAAATTTGCAGGTTATGATTTCTTGATCATAGAGGGAATATCGGATCATCCGATCTATCTATATATTGATCAGGATGGAGTTAAATTTTTAGATGCCTCTACCCTTTGGGGCCTTGATACACAGGAGACTCAAGAGAGGATTAAAAAGATTCATGGAGAAGGGGTCCAAGTGGCCTGCATCGGACCTGCAGGAGAGAAATGGGTTCGTTTTGCTACGATCACCCATGGTCGAAGAACAGCCTCTCGATGTGGAATGGGAACAGTGATGGGGTCTAAAAGGCTTAAGGCCATCGCAATCCAGGCTAAAGAAAAGGTGACTCCTGAAAATCCCGAGGCCTTTAAAGAGGCAGTCGAAAAACAGATCTCAATCCTGAAGACCCATCCGAGAAGGGTACGAATGACAGGGTATGGAACGACCACACTGGTAGAGGTTGCAGACAGACTGGGCTGTTTTCCAACTCGTAACTTTCAGGCAGGCCGAATGGAAGGAATCGAAAAACTTGTTCCCGAGGAATTTGCAAAGATCAAACTTAAAAATTTTGGGTGTTTCAGCTGTATGACTCGATGTGGCCAGGTTCACGAAGTTAAGGAGGGCTCATTTAAAGGAACCTATAGTGAGGGACCAGAGTATGAAACGATCTGGGCCTTTAGTGGACAAGTGGGGAATAACGATCTCGGTGCCATTGTGGCAGCAGATAGTCTTTGCGACCATCTTGGGATCGATACCATCAGTACGGGAAATGTTATTGGGTTTGTCATGGAACTCTTTGAAAGAGGAATCATCACTCAAAAAGAAGCAGATGGCCTCGATCTAAGATGGGGGAACATCCAGCCCATTTTAAGCCTGGTGGAAAAGATTGGAAAAAGGGAGGGGTTTGGAAGGCTCTTGGGAGAAGGGGTAAAGAGGGCTTCAGAGGAGATCGGCCGCGGAGCCCAATCCTATGCCATGCATGCCAAGGGGCTCGAGCTTCCTGCCTATGAGCCACGCTCCATCAAGGGTTATGGCTTAAGTTATGCAACCTCCAATATTGGAGGAAGCCATATGTATGGGAGACCGAGACAGGAACTCTATGGGACCTCAGAGCCACGAATGGTGGATCGGCTTGCAGATGAAGGCAAGGGAGATATCATCGCGCTTGTCCAGAAACAGCAGGCGGGTGAGGAAGTGGTCATCATTTGTACCTTTGGAAATTCAGGACTCACCCCATCCCTGTTAGGTGATCTTCTTGCCTCTGCCTCTGGATATGAAGAGTTCAGAGACCCTGCTTATATTGAAAAGGTTGGTGAGCGGATCGTCTGTCTCGAGAGATGTTTCAATGTTAGAGAGGGCTTTGATCGAAAAGAGGACACGCTTCCTCAGAGGATGTTCACCGAACCTCTTCTCAATGCTGGAGAGGCCACAGGCCAGATGATTCGAAAGATGGATACCCTCTTGGATGAATATTATGAAGCCTTTGGTTATAATAGAAATGGTATTCCAACTTCACAAAGAATTACGCAATTGGGACTAAAGAAATTTCTGGAGGCTTACCCGTTTTGAAACCGGAATTAGAGTGCGCCCCATGTCTCCATATATGGTTATACGAACGAGCAGGCGTTTGTGCCAATCATGAGATCCGTTTCCAACTGAGTCGTTCTATCCTAAAGACTCTCTCTGAGGAGTTTCGTTCAGAGGTAAACCTTGCTCTTTTGGCCAATAGAACCATTGAACCAATTGAAGAGTTTGTGCTTCAATCCTCTCAATACTATGATCCCTTTAAACTCAAGAGCAATCAACATGCAAGAGAACTAATGCCAAAGGCCAAAATGTTTATCGACCATGGAAAAACAGAACAGGAGAGATTGGTTCGGGCCTGTTGTTTAGCCTCTGCAAGCAACATCGCTCCCATAGGTGGTCCTTCTGGGAGTTTCAAATTTCAAGAGGTCATAGATATCTTAGATGGGGAAAAATCCCTCCCATTGGTGATGGGGGATGTTTTTAAGAATATCAAAAAAGCGAAACGGATTTTTTATATCCCAGATAATGCTGGGGAGATTGGGTTTGATGGCCTTCTAATCTCCCAACTGAAAGAGATGGGGAAGGAGGTCACCCTCATCGTAAAAGAGGATCCCTTTTTTGAAGATGCAACACTAAAGGATGCTTCTTTTTTCAACCTCGATCATCTCGTGGATCATCTATTTACGGTTAAAGGCCTCTTTGTCCCTAACGACATCCCTCCCCCATTAATGGAAGCCTTCCATCAGAGCGACTTGATTCTCTCCAAAGGGACAGGAAACTATGAAGCCCTCCAGGATGAAGTCAATGGAAAACCTGTGATTTATATGTTGAAGATAAAATGTAAACCCATCGCTGAAAGAGTGGGGGTGGATATAGGAACCTTTGTGGTGAAAGTTTAAGCCGGGAAAGGATTTAACCAAAAATTCTATTACGTTTGCTAACTTTTTTATCTTCATAGCCCTCATCCACCTTTGATGCCCAAAGAGGGATGAGGATAAATTTTGGAGGTGAACCATGTATATCCGAATGACTTTTTTTAAATTAAAGACAGGCCAGATGCAGGCACTTCGTGAACTATACAATCGAGAAGTCATCCAAGCCCATAAGGGCCATAAAGGAATTCGTTTTGTCCATCTCCTCGAGTCCTTGGATCATAAAGATGAAGGAATCTCTGTGACCGCATGGGATACAAAGGCAGATGTAGAGGCCTATGAGAGGAGTGGAGATTATGAAAAACTGGTGGCAAAGTTCCAAGATATGTATGCCGAAGCTCCAATCCTCAAATCCTATGAGGTCACTGCCAGCTCCGAACCCATCCTACTTCGGTTATTTTAATCCAAAAGGATGGGAAACCAAAACGTTGGTCCTTCATGGATGAAATGGACTCATCTAAATTTTTCTAAACCATCCATTTTTTCCATCAAAACATCACGTCCAAATCAGAATTGCCCTCCCATAGGATTTCATGATAGTATTTCCTAAAAACCTTGCTACCAACTTTAGCACGTTCAGGTTTGAGAAATGAAAGTCGCTCCCCATTTCATAAAAGTCTTTTTCCTATAAGAAGAGTTTCACAAGGGAGGATCTGAAGAATGCAAGAAATAAACTTCATCGTAAATGGCACTCCCCGAAAGGTTATTGTGGATCCTCAAAAAAGGTTGTTGAAAGTGATTAGGGAAGAATTGAGACTCACTGGAACAAAAGGGGGCTGTTTGGCAGGCCACTGTGGCTCCTGCGCTGTCTTGATTGATGGCGAGGTGGTTCTTTCCTGTAGGGTTCCTATATCCAAGGTTCAAGGGAAAAAGATCACGACCATTGAGGGGATTGGCACCCTAAAAAATCCTCATCCCTTACAATTGGCCTTTGCAAAAACAGGGGCCATCCAGTGCGGGTTTTGTACACCTGGGATGATCGTTCGAGCCAAATCCCTCCTGGACAAAAACCTCAATCCCTCAAGGGACGAAATAAAGAAGGCCCTTCAACCCCACCTCTGTCGGTGTACAGGTTATCAAAAGATTTTTGAGGCCATTGAGCTGGCGGCCTCATTTCTTCGAGGAGAGACAAAATCCATCGAATTAAAATTAACCGGTAAGGAAACGATCGGTCAACCTGTTACTCGACCCGATGCGCTTGAAAAGGCAACCGGAACAACCCTCTATGCTGCAGATTTGACGGTGGAGGGATGTGCTTATATCAAAGTCCTGAGAAGTCCACATCATCATGCCAAGATCCTCCATGTTGAAAAGAATGAGGCAGAGGCAATGGCTGGAGTCCTCGCCGTTCTTACAGCCGAAGATGTGAAAGGGACAAATGTCCTAAAGATTGCAGGAGATGACCAACCCCTTCTGTGCAAGGATAAGGTTCGGTTCATCGGTGACCCTGTGGCTGCGGTGGTAGCCGTCTCTGAAGAAATCGCCTCTTACGCCGTTGAAAAGATAGATGTCATCTATGAACCCTTAGAGCCTCTCCTTACCCCAGAGGAGGCATTGAAGGAAGGTAGCATAAGAGTTCATGAGGATAGGCCCAACCTCTTTTTTGAACAGTCCATTATTCAGGGAGATGCAAAGAAGGGTCTATCAGAGTCTGAAGTCGTGGTTGAAAAAACATATTCAACCCAAACCGTTGAACATGCCTATCTCGAGAATGATGCTGGTGTGGCTTATATTGACCACAATGGACAATTGATCATTATGTGCGGAAGTCAAAACATCCATGGTCAGCGTAAGGCTATTGCTGAAGCGCTTGGTCTCAGTCTGGACAAAGTCCGTGTCATTCAAACCCCTACAGGGGGGGCCTTTGGAGGGAAATTAGATGTCTCAGTAGGCGGAATTTTGGGCCTAGCTGCCTTAAAGTTGAAAAGACCAGTTAAACTTGTCTACACAAGAAGTGAAACCTTTGCATCAACCCCTAAACGTCATCCCTTCTTGATGAGGGTGAGAGTGGGAGCTAAAAAAGACGGGACATTGATGGCATTGGAGTTCGATCTCACAGCAGAGGGTGGGGCCTATAAATCTTTCAGTAATAGTGTGGTTCAAAGAGCTCTGATTCATTCACAAGGACCCTATCGATTTCCAAATGCCAATGTATACGGAAAGGCTGTCTATACCAATACTGCCTTCAAGGGAGCCATGAGAGGATTTGGTGTACCACAGATTGCCTTTGCAATTGAGTCTATCCTCGATGAGTTGGCCAATGAATTAAGAATGGATCCCTTAGTCCTGAGGATGAAAAATGGTTTTGTTGAAGGAGATAAAACTATTTGTGGCCAACGATTCGATCACCCTATTGGATTCCAGCAATGCATGGAGACGCTAAAACCACTTTATGCAAAAGCGCTCAAAGAGGCAAAGGAAAAAACCACTCATGAAATCAAAAGAGGTGTGGGTTTAGCAGGGGTATGGTTTGCCCCAGGCCGGAGTGCTCCAGATCAGTCTGAGGCATGGGCAGAATTACTTCCCGATGATACATTGCAGGTTTGGATCGGGGCTTCGGATATGGGTCAAGGTGCAGAGACGATGTTCTGGCAGATTGCTTCGGAGACCATGGGATTTCCTCTGGAAAAGGTAAAAGTCCTTACCACCGATACGGAGTTTACACCGGATGGAAACTTCACCGCCGGAAGCCGGCAAACCTATGTTTCTGGTAGGGCGGTCCAAATGGCAGTAGACGAGTTGAAAAAGGCTATGGAGGAAAATGGAGTAAAGACCTATCGCGAAATGAAGGCAAAGGGATTACCGACTCTTTATAAAGCAGTCAATAAACCCATCACCTCAAGGCCTGATCCTAAGACTGGGCAGGGCACCCCATGGGAAACCTACTCCTTTGGAATCCAGATGGCTGAAGTGACTGTCGAAATTAAGACAGGAAAGGTGGAGGTACTTAAAATTACCTCTGTCCATGATTTTGGCACCATCATCAATACTCAAAATGTAGAAGGCCAACTTCATGGAGGCATCTCGATGGGGTTGGGTTACGCACTCATGGAGGAGTTCATCTATCCAGAGACCGATAGTTTTGCCAAACTCAAGATACCGAGGGCAACCGATATGCCTGAGATGGAAGTCATAACCGTAAATGTCCCCAGAAAGAAAGGACCCTTTGGTGCCTCGGGAATGGCGGAGTATGCAGATGTTCCCACGGCACCAGCCATTGCAAATGCGATTTATAATGCCTGTGGGGTGCGAATTAGAGATCTACCCATCACACCTGAGAAACTAAAAAAGGTTATTCAGGAAAGTTCCCTTTAAAATAAATAAGTAAGGCAATCACGCCTTTTGAAGCTTGGGTCTCTATTGTTTTAAAAGCATATTGGCAATGACTAAATGCTGGATCTCAGAGGTTCCTTCATAAACCCTCATGGAACGGATCTCACGGTAAAGCCTCTCTACCCGATAGCCTTTCATAACTCCATATCCCCCATGGATCTGGAGGGCCTGGTCAATGATGCGTTGAGCAGCCTCGGTAGCATAGAGTTTGGCCATGGAAGATTCCATCGTGATTCTCTCTGCTCCATGGTCATGGAGATAACCTGCACGATAAACCAAGGCCCGAGCTGCTGTTAATTCGGTAGCCATATCCGCCAATTTAAACTGGATGGCTTGAAATTCAGAAATCTTTTTCCCAAATTGGGTACGGCTTCGTGCATAATGGATCGCTTCATCGAGTGCTGCCTGGGCCATCCCAACCGCGCCTGCCCCTACGGTTGAACGAAAAAAATCAAGATTTTTCAAAGCAATCCTAAACCCCCCGTTTAGTTCTCCAATTAAGTTACTTTTTGGAACCTTACAATTTTCAAAGACAGGAGCACCAATGGGATGGGCTGAAACAAGGTTTAATCTCTTTCCCGGATCAAATCCCTGATAACCCTTTTCAACAATCAAAGCGGAGATGCCTTTGGCTCCCTTCTCCTTTTCCGTTTTAACCATCACCATATAGATATCCGCATCCGGAGCAAGCGAGATGAAAATCTTCTGACCTGTGACCATGAAATGATCGCCTTCAAGAGTGGCTGAGGTCTCAATCGAAGAGACATCCGATCCAGCGTGGGGTTCCGTCAAAGCAAATGTGAAAATCTTTTCTCCGCTGGCGATCCATGGGCAGTACTTTACCTTCTGTTCCTTGCTCCCTGCAAAGATGATAGGATAACTCCCAAGGCCCTGCATGACAAAGATCAATTCTGCATGGGGGCAAAATCGGGCCAGTTGCTCCCTCACAAGACAAACAGAAATGAGGGAGGGCATCTCCGTTGAATTTCCATACTCCTTTGTGACAAGCAGTTTGAAAAGGCCTGCCTTTGCAAGAAAACTCACAACCTCTTTGGAAAGAATATTCGTTTCTCCCAAGGACTCCTCAATGGGTTTAAGCCTCTGCTCGCAGAGTTCAATTACCCTCTTCTTGAGCTCTCTCTGCTCTTCACTAAAAAGGAATTCCATACCTTCTCTTCTTCATGGAGATAGGTTTGCCTACCTCTTTTTCCATCTCACACGGTTTGGATCCTTTAATGCCAATTCTAAAATCCCACCTTCCCCATACTTGTTCAGTTTTACTCCTCCCGACAGCCTTGGAAAGGCCTTCATCAGGCATAACTCATCGGGAAGTTTATTCTTTGAGATTCTCTCTGAAAGGAACTCACGGATCTCCTCCAAGGTGATATTTGCACCCTCTTTTGGAATAACACAGGCGCAGACCGATTCCCCCAGGACAGGATTAGGGGTGCCCACAACAACAGCTTCCGATATCTTAGGATGCTTCTGCAGTTCCTCCTCAACATCATGAGGAATAATTTTCAATCCCCCCCGGTTGATTTGATCCTTTAGGCGACCCACAATGGTGATATAGCCATCTTTGTCCATCGATGCAAGATCGCCAATATGAAGCCATCCCTCCTGATCAAAATGTCGGTTTGTCTCTTCAGGGTTATTCCAATATTCCTTGATGACATTCCAACCTTTAACGACCAACTCTCCTATTGCCCCTCTTGAAACTTCTAATCCGGTCTCCGGATCAACCACTTTGATCATTTCCTCCTCATGGGGTCTCCCCACGGTGTAGAGCCTTTTTTCACGTGGGGAATCAGGATAGCTGAGGGTTCCTGGTCCAGTCTCTGAACTCCCCCAGAAGTTACAGAACCAAAACTTATATTCCTCTTCAATCTTCTCCATTAACTGGGGAGGAGGGATATAGCCTGAAATCAGTCCTTTTCGTAAAGAGGAAAGATCATATTTTTTAAAGTGTGGATGGTTCATCTCCATGATATAGTGGGTCGGGGCAGCGGGGTGAATAGTAATCTTCTCTTTTTCGATCAAGCTTAAGGCCTCCTCTGTATCCCACCGTTCCATCAATACCATGGTGGCTTGAACAGAAGGACATTGCATTAGGATACAGTTGAATGCATAGGAATGGTAAAGCGGAAGGGCTGCAAGAAATATATCATCGGATGTAGTTTCAAGAGCTTCTGCATAAACAAACCCCGAACGAATGGCCTGATAGTGGGTATAAGGTGCACCCTTGGGAATTCCGGTAGCCCCCGACGTATAGATGATTTTAATAAAATCCCTTTGAGGATCAATCGTTACGTGGGGAAGGAATTTTCCTTTCCCATGTTTAAGGAGCTCGTCAAAGCTGAGAGAATCTTTACCCCCGACCGAGATGATATATTCAAGTGGACTTCCTTCTCTCGCTTTTTCTACCATCCTCCTATAATCAAACCCCTCAAACTGATCACGAATCAGAATCCCCTTTGCCCCTGAATTTTTTAATATGAAACCGACTTCCTTTTCTCGATAGATGGGATTGCACCAGGTGGTAATGATCCCAAGCTTTGCAAGACCATAGAAGGCGATGACCAATTCTGGTGAATTAGGAAGGTCCACCACAACCCGATCCCCCTGTTTCAGCCCCAATCCAGATAATCCTGAAGCAAAGGAATTAACGTGTTGATGGAGTTGTTCATAGGTCATCCTCTCCCCTTTATAAATGAGTGCCACCTTTTGAGGGGAAAGTTGGGTGGAACGGTCCAAGATTTGACCCGCGGAAAGGTGAGCAACTTCTTTAAAAGCAGTAAATTTTTTAGATTCTTTAGGATGAACAACCATCCTTCTTTCTTCCCCTTAAATAGACTACTCCGTTGATGGGTGAAGAAAAATGAGTAACGGTAAGTTCTAATAAGAATCAGTCAAGGGATTAACTATTTTTTAATTACCCTCCTTTCCTTCTTACCATGGAGGTGCAAGAAGTACTGGGCCCACAGCATGTTCGAGTGGATATACCAAAACTTGTTTCCCATTTTGCCACTGACGCCAGCCCTCCTTCAGAATAGCCTTGTTCTCTTTATCGAACTTTATTGGACCTCTAATGGTCACCAAATCCGTGGTGGCAATGGCGTCTCGAATTTTATCCCTATCCAATATCCCTGCCCTTTTAATCGCATCCGCTAATATCTGGACAGCAAAATAGCCAGCCCCCACAGGTAATCCAATAAATTTTGCCTTAGGATTCTCTGCGTAATAATCATCAACCATTTTCTTATTTCCAGGGTACTTATAGGCCTCATCCCATGTCCCACAGGATAGGATATAATTGGCATCCTGGCCTAAGGCGTCCCAGTATCCACCGAGGTCAGGACCTCTCTGAGAAAAATGAAGTTTTGGACGCCAGCCAAGTTCTTTCATCTGTTTGGGAACGGTTAAACTCTGGGGCGGAATGTAGGTCGTATAGACAATCTCCGCACCTGCTTTCCGAGCAGCCAATATCAAGGAGGAGAAGTCAGTTGTAGAGGGAGAGTATTTTTCATAGGAAACGACTTCAATGCCGTGTTTAGGGCAAAGGGCTCGAACTGCAGCACCCGTTTCAATCCCCCAATCATCCTTCAATTCCCAATAGGCAAGTTTGGTTGGCCTTTTTTCTTTGGGAATGGATTCCACCACACCGATCATGGATTCGGTGTCCATATAGCCATTATCCCAAGCCCTAAAAGTATATTTATAACCTTGCTTAAAGGGAGCATCCACCGCAATGGTCACCCCTATCCAGGGAACCTTGTTTTTTTCAGCAGTGGCTAACTGAGCCACATTCATACCACTCCCGAAACCTCCAAGATAGGCCCATATTTTGTCCACTGTAGAGAGCTTTTCCATTCGGCTCACGGTCTTCGTGGTGTCCGACTCATCATCTAAGAGGATTAACTCGATAGGGATCTTCTTCCCAAATTCTTTTACATAGATCCCTCCATCCGCATTGATATGTTTTACGGATAATTCATATCCTGCCTTAAGATCCCTTCCTCCTGCTGCATACGCCCCAGTGAGGGAAACCACTGCTCCAACCTTAATCGTCTTAGGGGCGGGCTCAGCTGAATAGGTTGTGAATGGTAGTCCTACCAACACCAATGTCAAGCCAATACTCCATAACATTATGGAACGTCTGCTTCTTCTCATCTCATCCCTCCTGAAAAGATATTTGATCTTTTTCTCATCTTAATACTTCCTAAAAAAATCTTACCCCTGATTTTCGATCCGATCCCCTGCGACGCACAAACCACCTCCTTCTTAGGGCTCTTCACACAATAGGTTTGCCTGTCCGCCCACGAAGTTTTTGAGGGAGTGAAACCAATCCCCCTGGTAGAAAAAGGATGACTAAGATCAAGACAATCCCAAATATCAGAATACTTATTTCGCCGAGGGTGAAAGCAAATGCCTCCTTCAAGGCGACAAATAATATTGAGCCAAGAATTGGCCCAGCAATCGTCCCAGCGCCCCCAACAAAGGTAATGAGGATTGGTTCAAAACTCCAGAGGAGCCCAAAGGGGACATAATAATAATAACTGATGTAGAAGAAAGCAAATAGCCCCCCTGCCAAACCCACAAAGAAACTACTGAGGGCAAAGGCCGTGACCTTATATTTGAAGATGTTCACTCCTATGGCCTGGGCAGCCTCTTCGTCATCGCGAGTGGATAGAATTGCCAGCCCCAATCTGGAATTGAAGACTAAATAGATGATAAGAATAATGGCTGCCGAAAGAAAAAGGGCAAGGTAATAACGAAGAATAAGGCTATAACCTACGATATATTCATTGGGAATAAAACTCACACCTGGAAAGAGATTTCCAATAGTGATCCGGGCTATGATCGCAAGGGCAAGGGTGCCAATGGCAAAGTAATGTCCCCGGAGCCTTAAAGAAGGAAGTCCAATGAAACCGGATAGGGCCACGGCTGAAAACCCTCCCAGTAGAATAGCGAGATAAAATGGCGTGCCACTGATCCAAGTTAATCGCGTCACCAATGCCCCTGTGCCAAAGAAAGCGGCTTGTCCAACATTGAGTAACCCCCCATAACCTACCATAATATTTGAACTCTGTGCAATGACTACATATAGGAAAAGCAGAAACAGAACATTCAGAAGGTAATCTCCCTTGATCACGATAGGGATGAGTGCGAATAGGGTAATCATTAATAGAAAAAGGATTAGTTTTTTCAGATCGGTTCCCATTATAGGGCTGCTCTTCCTTTAAATAATCCTTGCGGTTTAAATAGTAATACTAAAACAAATACAACTAAGCCAGCCATTCCCGTATAAGGGGCACCAACCAAGTAAACACTAATAGCCTCGATCAAACCGAGGAATAAGCCTGCAGGAAGGATTGAATTAATATTACCTACACCAGCCAGAATAACCAGGACTAAACCATAATTAGTCCACTCGACTCCAATGCCCGGGCTAATGACCCGCATACTAATTACCGCGGCAGCTGGAGCAGCGATCAATATAGAAAGTGCAAAGGAGACCAGGTAGGTTCGGGCTACATTAATTCCCATCAATTGGGAAGCCTCCCAATCTTGGGCGGTCGCTCTAATGGCTTTACCAAAATAGGTTTTGGTAAGAAAGAGATGGAGTGCAACGACAACAATAATGGCTAATCCTATTGTCCCCAACCCAATGTAAGGTAAACGCAGGCCAAAAATATCGGCTACCTTTCCAGAATAAAAAGTGGTGACCGCCCTTTCATCTGCAGTCCAGAGGAGAATAGCCATATTCTCGAATACCAGCATTAAACCAAATGAGATTAAGAGGGAGCTTTTTAGCCTACTAATCACTTGAAATTTTAGTAACCAAGAATAGACCGCCATATACAAAATGATTCCGATGATAAAAAGTATGATCATTAGTATTGGAATTGAAAGGAAGGGATCGACCCCCCATATTCTAAATAACCAATAACTCCCATAGGCCCCAAGGATAATTAAATGACCTTGGGCCACATTGAGATATCCCATAATCCCGTACGCCAAAGAGAGTCCGAGGGCAACCATTCCATATAACGCCCCATTAATTAGTCCATAGATAGCAAACTGAAGGATGTCCATCAATCCGTTTCTCCAGAAGCGGGAGCAATGCCTAAATAGGCATCCTTCACCTCCTGACTTTCTAAAAGGGCTTTCGCCTCCCCTTGTCCTATAATACGGCCATTTTCTATAATATAGGCGGTATCGGAAAGTTCTAAGGCTAAAACCACATTTTGTTCAACAAGGAAGATAGCGATATGGTTTAACTTATTGACTTGTTTAATCACCTCAAAGATATTGTCTACAATCAGGGGTGATAGCCCTAATGTGATTTCATCCAGTAAAAGGATCCTGGGCTGTGACATCAATGCCCTGGCGATCGCCAACATTTGTTGTTCACCACCACTGAGGGTTCTTGCAGCCTGAGTTTCTCTTTCCCTAAGAATGGGAAAGATGTCATAAATCCAACGGAGGGTTTTCTGTTGGGCTTGCCTCGCTTGAGGAAGATAGGCTCCTAACTCCAAATTTTCAAGGACACTCATATCAGGAAATAGCCGTCTGCCTTCAGGGACCATACTGATACCTGCTTCCACGATTTTGTGAGCATCCTGTTGATCGATTCTTATTCCCTGATAACTGATACTTCCTCTTCTTGGCCTAAGCAACCCTGAGACTGTCTTAAGGAGGGTACTCTTCCCTGCGCCATTGGAGCCCACCAGGGCAACCATCTCTCCATCTTTCACAGCGAGAGAGACTCCCCACAAGGCTTGTAGATCACCATAGTAGACATCGATCTCATCAATTTTGAGCATAGCGTTTCCCTAAATAGGCTTCGATCACGGCTTTATTTCCAGTAATCTCCTGAGGTCTTCCTTCAGCGATCTTCTCCCCCACATTGATGACGATAATCCTGTCGGATATCCCCATGACGACCTTCATAACGTGTTCAACCAGCATGACCGTTATCCCAATATCTCTTATCTTCTTTATTAACTGGATGGCCTCTTCGGTTTCGATTGGATTTAACCCAGACATCGATTCATCTAATAAGAGGAGTTCAGGTCTCGTTGCCAAGGCCCTTGCAATCTCCAGTCTCTTCCGGTCAACAAGACCAAGTTGCCCAGCGACCATAGATCTCTTACTGATTAAACCGGTTAATGATAAAAGCTCCTCGGCCTCCGTCCTTGCCTGTCTCAGGTTTTTGATGGGCTGACAGCCATAGGCCCTCCCTGCAATGACGTTCTGAAGGGTAGTCATCTCAGCAAAGGGTTTAACGAGTTGGAAGGTTCTGGCTATCCCTGCCTGGCAAATCCGATGAGGCTTTAACCCTGTGATGTCCTCCCCCTTAAACGTTATCTTACCTCTGTCTGGCTTTAAAAAACCTGTGATTAAATTAAATAGGGTGGTCTTGCCTGATCCATTTGGACCGATGATTCCAAGGATCTCCCCTTGGTTCACCTTTAGAGTTATTTCTTTAACAGCCATCAAACCAGCAAATGATTTAGATAGGCCTTCTATTTCGAGTATCGATCTTTCTCTCTGTTCCATACCCTTTTGAGGTTTTAAATCATTCCTTCCCTTTGGCTCTTCGATTTTTTCCCACACCATTCCTATTGGGAATGAATCAAACGGAGTGACCCCCCTCTTCAATCGAGAATGGCAAGGGCTTCAATTTCAATCAGCCAATCCTTTCGAAGTAACGAATGGACAACAATGCCGGTTGCGGCAGGGTAGTTTCCTTCAAAATATTCACGACGGATCTCCGCTGTGGAAGGATAATCCGGTAGGGCCTCGGGAGTGATATAGTCTACCGTCTTAATGACATCATGAAGACTTCCTCCTGCCATTTCGAGAAGCCTCTTCATCTGCTCGTAAATGACCCTCACTTGACCTTTTAGATCGCCGGGATGTAAGGTTCGATGATTCTCATCCGTAGCCACGAGTCCTGATAGGACAAGGATCTTCCCTTTTTTAACTGCATCGCTCCAGGTATATCCTTTTCTCCTGTAAAGTTCATCATAGAGGTTGATATTTTTTCTCTCCATGGTCCATCCTTCTTTTTGAACTTTGCCATCAAATATCTCTCAAAATTATTCCCTATTAAGAAAATCCTAATAGGCCCCATCCATTTTTCCAGAGAATCTTCTCCTTTAAATCTAAGGAAATAGGAAGTTTAAGGATATACTCCACATCTTCCTTTTGCCTCGCAAAGGGAGTATCTGTTCCAAAGAGGATTCGATTTGGATCATGCCTTTGAACGAGGTCGAGGACCCAATCTATAGACTGGTAACAAAGGCCTGGAGGATAAGAAGTATCAATATATAAGTCTCTGCCCAGGAGATATTTTTTCGCTTCTTCGATCATCTGAAACCCACCGAAATGGGCAACCACCATCCGCATCTTTGGGAAAAGGTCTAACACTCTCCGTAACCTCTCCGGGGTCGCCATTACCTCTTCTCCTGGCCTCAATTTCAATCCAGGACCTGAGTGAAAAATGAAAAACATCTCTTGTTGGATGATCTCCTCATAAAGAGGAAATGCCCTCTCATCATCTGGATGGATATTCTGAAAGATGGAATGGAATTTGATCCCTTTCACCCCTGCTTCCTTGAGACGTTTAACCTCTGCTTTATAATTTGAGAATAAAGGATGAATCGAACCTACAGGGATTAGGTCTTCTCCTTTCTGACTGATCATCCAATCATTGGTTGACTCAACGAGGGATGGAGATACAGCCACTGCCAAAACTGCACAAGCATTGACTCCTGATAAACTCATCTCTTCTCGGAGCCCTGAGACTGTTCCTTCCCCATAGGGAGAAAATCCCTCATCTCTCTTGAGTGAATCAATAACAGTTTTGGCTATTTTCTCAGGGAAGATGTGGTTGTGGAAGTCTAAGATCATGGATAGGAATTAATAGGCTTTAAAATGGCGAAGAGAATAATTTTTCAAACCCTCTTAAAATCAAATCCTATTTAACATACCATAATCCCCATGTCAATAAAACGATTCCCTGACCGTCTATCACTTTTAGGTACTCCTTTTTGAATTAGTTTCTAACCATGGGAAGGGGCGCAGTGTGGGTGGGGGGATATGTTTTTTGAGGGATTTTAGAGAGAGGCTCTGAGTGGAAAGAA
>Ga0315298_1005868_pt1 | contig 17085 bp, 13 predicted proteins | sample WHS_1_MG_FD_203077 | JGI IMG/M metagenome (GOLD analysis project Ga0315298, IMG submission 203077) | Extremophilic microbial mat communities from Washburn Hot Springs, YNP, Wyoming, USA - WHS_1_MG | ecosystem: Environmental > Aquatic > Thermal springs > Hot (42-90C) | place: USA: Wyoming...
CATCTTCTCGTAATTGGGGAGGAAGTGCCCGATGCCTCCCGCCTCGTTGATGAGGTAATAAGTGGGGCGGAGCTGTTCCCTCACGTAACGGAGGAAATGCCGCCGGTCCCGGAAGGCTCGCCAGTTCATGTTCCGGGTCAGCCAGTAGGGGATGACCCGGGTGAACAGGCGCAGCCGGTCGGGCCAGGAGATGCGCAGGGGGGTGGTCCTGCGACGGTCGATCCACAGGAGGTCCTCGCTCATGAAAACCCCGGCCAGCTCCGGCTGGACGATGGCGGAAACCCGGTGGGAACCCACGTTGCCCACGATGAGCTCGTTGGGATAGATGTGCACCGACTTGTTGGCCAGGATGTAGCGCAGGGCCCTGGCCCGGCGCACGGGCATGGGCTCACCCGGGTCATCGTGTTCCCGGAAGTACTCCGTGACCAAAAGAGCTCTCTCCGGGCACAGGGACACGGGCTGGGAAAGGATGTCCTCCCTGATCCTCCTGAAACGCTCGCTCTCCACGGCTCCCGCCCGGCTCTCCTTCATGCTCCCCTCCTCCATCACGCACCCGGCGCCGCCTTCCGGTTTTCTGCACCATCCGGGCCCGGCGTCATGCCCGTCGTCGGCCTCTCGCTCCTTCTCCCCCTACCCTAAATCCCGCCGGCCTTCAAGCCGTCCGGCCCCCCTCCATGCCCTCCCCATGCTTTACGGGACCTCCCGAACCGCCCCCCGGGCCTGCCCTGCAAAGCGAAATCGCCCTTCCTTTGCGCTTCCCCTATTACCTTTGTGCTTCCCCTATTATGGCACTTGCGGTCAAGGCGTGGAGCGGGGATGTCGAATAAAGCGGTGGAGTCGCCATGGTGATCGGCGCGGCCCCGGTTGAAAAGCCCTCTCCCGGGTGGGGCGCCGAACGGAAAAAGGACGGGTAAACAATTGCGGGACGACGCCGCGCGTCGCAAGGAAAGGGACGCGCTGGAGGCGGCCTTCACGTCCGCCTCCCGGCGCCTCCTGGGCAAGGCCACCCTTTCCGCGATCACCATACCCCTGGCCGTGCTGGCCCTCTTCTCCCTGACCATCTTCCGCTTCACCTCCCGCCAGTACCTCGTCTACCTCCTGGCGGTGTTCGCGGTGGTCCTCCCCATGGCCGTCATCCTGGCCCTGGCCTACCTGGGGATGCAGCGTTCCGTGCTCCGGAACCTCCTCGTCTGGTACGAGGGGACCCGGGACCCCTCCGACCCGGAGGACCGCCGCCTGGCCGTCCGGCTGCAGAAGACCCTCTACGGTTCGGGCTTCCGCCACGGCCTCATCGTGGCCGCGGGCATCTTCCTCAGCCTTACCTTGAGCGTGGCCCTCTTCGGCCGCTATGCGGACTTCACCCCCTTCCTCACCGTCTCCTATGTCTTCCTGGGCTTGCTCCTGGCCCTGGTGGACTTCCTGGTGACCGTGTTCCTCTCCCACCGCGAGATGCGCCCGGTGATGGGCAGGCTCCTCCACGCCTGCCGCGGATTCGGTTTCCATACCGTGTCCGGCGTGGGGAGGAGGATCGCCTCCCTCGCCATGGTGGTCATGCTCCTGACCCTGGGGGTCGCCTGGATAGCATCCGCCTACCTGGCCAGCGGCATGGTGGAGGAGGAGATGGAAAAACGCGGCCTGGAGAGCATCCACCTGCTCTCCGGGGAACTGGACTCCCGCATCCGGGCCGGGGAGACCGCCGGCCTGGAGGAAGCGGTCAGGGGGGTTTACCCCCACCAGGCCGGACGCCTGGCGGTGCTGGACGATGCCGGAGAGACGCGATTCGAGTACCTGCCGGGGCAGGTCGAGGATCACATATGGAAGGAACTGGTATCCGATGCGTCGGCCGCCGGAGCCGTCCCCTCCAGCTCGCTGCGCAGGGAGGGAAACCGCGAATACCTGGTCTCCTCCTCACCCCTGGAGGGGCTTCCCGGCTGGACGGTCATCCGCGCCGAGCGAGTGGACCCCTCCTTCCACGCCCTGTGGAGGCTTGCCCCCACCATGCTCCTCCTCCTGCTGGTCAGCGCCGGAGCGGCCGGTTACCTCACCCTGGTCATCTCCCGCAACATCTCCGACCCCATGCGGAGGTTGGTGGGATGCTGCCGGGTGGTGGCATCCGGGGACCTGGACGTGGAAGTCCCGGTGGACTCCCTGGACGACCTGGGAGAACTTTCCACTTCCTACGCGGAGATGCTCGAATCCCTGCGCACCATCAGCCTGGGCCTGCGGGAGACCTCCGTCGAGGTGAGCGAGGGGGCGGAGAACATCGTGGCCGTCTCCGAGGAGTTCATGGCCGCCATCCAGGAGCTGAACGCTCTGGTGCAGGACCTATCCGGCCAGATCGAGGACGAGGTGGAGCGCATCCGCGAGGTGGAGGGGATCATGCTCGGGGTGGCGGAGACCATATCCACGTCCCATTCCCAGGCCGCCCACACGGTGGAAATCGGGCAGGAGGCGGAAAGGCTGGTCCTTCAGGGCAGGGAATGCGCGGGGGAGGCGGTGCGGAAGATATCCGACTTCAAGGAGCTCCTGGACACCTCCATGGAGGCCGTCCTCTCCCTGGGAGAGAGCTCCAGGAAGATAGACACCATCGTGGAGGTCATAACCCGCATCGCCGATCAGACCAACCTGCTGGCCCTCAACGCGGCCATCGAGGCCGCCCGGGTCCCGGAGCACGGCAAGGGGTTCGCGGTGGTGGCCGACGAGGTGAAGAAGCTGGCCCAGGAGGCGGCGGCTTCCGCGCACCGCATCAGCGACCAGGTGAAGGCCATCCAGAAGGACGTGGAAAAGACCATGAGCCTCATGGAGAAGGGGACCATGGGGATGTACGTGGGCATGGAGACCGTGCAGCGCACCGACCAGTCCCTGGCCTCCATCTCCGAGGTGGTGGGCCAGATGGCCCGCATGGCCGAAACCATCGCCCGGGCTTCCGCGGAAGAGCTCAAGCAGAGCGAGAGGCTGGCCGCCTCTCTTCAGGCCATGCAGAGGCAGGTGGAGAGCACGGCCCAGGCTTACGAGGAGATAGGGAGCTCCTCGGAACAACAGACCCAGGCGACCGCAGAGCTCACCGGGACGGCGGAGAGGCTGGCGGAGATTGCCCACCGCCTCCAGGACATGGTCTCCAGGTTCAAGGTCAACCCGCGCTGACCGGGGGACGCCTCCCGGCCCAGGGCCTGGCCTCCTCCAGTTGGGCGGCCAGGCGGAAAAGGGTGGCCTCGTCCCCGAAGCGGGCCATGAACTGCACTCCCACCGGAAGCCCTTCCTCGTTCCAGTGGAGGGGCACGTTCATGGACGGCTGCCCGGTGATGTTGCAGACGGGGGTGAAGGGCACGAAGGCCGCCGCCCGGACGATGCCGTACAACGGGTTGTCCGGGGGTGAATCGAAGGTCCCCAGCGGCGGTGGCGGCTCGGCCACGGTGGGGGTGAGCCAGAGGTCGTATTCCTGGAAACGGCGGGCGAAATCACGGGCCACCCCCTGCAGGGCGGTCAGGGCTATGAGGTACTGGGCGGCGTTGAACCCGCGCCCCATCTCGATGAGCGCCCAGGTGAGGGGCTCGAACATCTCCGGCGCGGGGGTCCTTCCCGCCACCCCGGCCATGCCGTCGGCCATCCAGGCCTGTGCCGCCGACCACAGGGTCATGAAGTGGGGGGTGATGGCCTCCACGTCCAGCCCGATTTCCTTCTCCTCCACCTCGTGCCCCAGCTCGGCGCAGAGTCGCGCCGCCTCCTCCACCGCCTTCACGCAGTCGGGATGTACCTGGGTCTCCCCCTCGCCGGTGGTGTAGGCGATGCGCAGCCTTCCCGGGTCGGCGCCCACCTCCTGGAGGAAAGGGCGGGCGGGGGGCGGAGCCCAGTATGGATCTCCCACGTCGGGCCCCGAGGTGGCGTCCAGGAGGGCGGCGCTGTCCCGCACGGAGCGCGTCACGGCGTGTTCCACCACCAGGCCGCTGATGATGTCGCCCACCGCGGGACCCAGCGGGTTGCGCGCCCGGGTGGGCTTCAGCCCGAAGAGGCCGCAACAGGAAGCGGGGATGCGGATGGACCCCCCACCGTCGTTGGCGTGGGCCGCGGGCACCACCCCCGAGGCTACCGCCGCGGCCGAGCCACCGCTGGAGCCCCCGGTGCTCCTTCCCACGTCCCAGGGGTTGCGCGTGGGTCCGAACAGGCGGGGTTCGGTGGTGGGAAGTATGCCGAACTCCGGCGTGTTCGTTTTACCGATTATTACCAGTCCAGCCCTCTTCAGCCTTACCACCAGCTCGCTGTCGAAGTCGGGCACGTAGTCTTGGAAGAAGGCCGACCCGAAAGCCATGCGCACCCCCCGGTAAGCGGCCAAGAGGTCCTTGAGGAGGAAGGGCACCCCGGTGAAGGGACCTTCCGGAAGCTCTCCCTTCGCTTGCTCGAGGGCCAGCTCGAACATGGGTGTGATCACCGCGTTGAGCTGCGGATTGACCCGCTCCACGCGTTGCACGGCCGCTTCCACCAGCTCCACCGGCCGCACTTCCCCCTTGCGCACCAGTTCCGCCTGGGCGATGGCATCCATGAATGCGGTCTCCTCTGCCAGGGACATTTTCGCTCACCTCTTTCCCAGCCTTTCTCCCCTCCCGGTGCCGGCCCGCCGGGAACGCGGTAGGGAATATCCCAGCCCGTCCTCCATACCGGGACTCTACGCAACAAGCCGTTCCCGTGCTCCAATACTATTTACCCTCCGGCGAGCGGGTTCAATCACGGCGGAGAGCAACCCAAGGGACGAATGGTGCGGATAATAAAAACCAGTATTCCTGGCCGCTATCCTCGGGTCTTGACCGGGGAGTGCAGGGGAAGAAGGCGGCCATGCAATACCGAGGACGGGCCCACACTGGGGTCTACATTCAGGCGATCTCGGTCTCCGCCCGGCAGGCCGCGGCCAGCATCTCCACCGCCTCGCGAATGAGCCGCGAGACGTGCATCTGGGATATCCCGAGCACGCGGGCTATGCGGGTCTGGGTCATCCCCCCGCGCAGGCGCATCTCGAGGACCTGGCGGTGGCGGTGCGGAAGCCTGGACAGGCCTTCTTCGAGCACCACTTCCCTCTCCACCTCCTCGAAGGCCGGGTCGTACTCCCCCACCAGGGAGCCCAAGGTGTCGCCCTCCTCGTCGCCGCAGACGTAATCCAGGGAATAGACGTTGCCGTAACGGTCCGCGGCCAGCACCTCGATGACCTCTTCCTCGGAGACCCCCAGCCTCTCCGCCAGCAGGGGCACGTCCGGGCGGCTCCCTTCCTGCTCCAGGGTCCTGCATTCCGCCTCCATCCGGTGCCGTAGATCGCGCAGGGGACGGGGCAACCTGATGAACTCCATGTGGTCCCGGTAATGCTTCTTGAGCTCTCCCTCGATGGTGGGATAAGCGAAGGTGATGAAGGAGATACCCCTGGAGGGGTCGAATCGCTGGATGGCTTTCCACATGCCCAGCGCCGCCAGCTGGAAGGCGTCCTCGTAAGGCAGGCGGTCGGAGTGGTACTTGTGGGCGAAGCGGTGCAGGAGGTCGCGGTAGTCCTCCAGGAACTCTTCCTTGGCCCGGGAATCGTCCTCCAGGCGGATGCGCTCCAGGAGCTCCGCTTCCCTCCGGTGGCGCGCCTCCTTTTCCTCCGATGAGATCCCCTTCCTCTTCGCCGCCCTCCCCTTCTCCGCGTGGTGTTTCTCCATGCGACCTCCTAGCCCATCCGATCCGACCGCCTACTCCGCGGCGGCAACGCTCAACGCTCTCATCAGCGACCCCTCCGGGCTGCCGGCCCCCACCTCCCACCGGGCGGGCATCCCCGCCACCGCCCGATGCAAGTCACGAGGGATGCATGCTCCCGGCCTTCGGCTCCCATCGCCACCCTCTCATCACTATCACCCGTGACCCATGCCACGGCTGCTACTCTTGCCTTCGCTTCCCTTCACCCGCTTCCATCCCCCGTGCCCCGGCCGTCTCCCGTGTTCCCCATGTCACATCACCATCACCCATGCCACGGCTGCTACTCTTGCCTTCGCTTCCCTTCACCCGCTTCCATCCCCCGTGCCCCGGCCGTCTCCCGTGTTCCCCATGGTGAGATCTTCCAGCCTCATCCCCAGCTTCCTGGCCAGGAACCGTCCCAGGTACCGGCCCCCGCGCGCCACTTCCCGTGCCGCCTCCACCACCTCTTCCGGGGCGCAGTCCTTGCTGATATATCCCGTGGCCCCCAGGGAGAAAGCCTTTTCCACGTAGAGGGGTTCCTCGTGCATGGAGAGGACCAGCACCTTCATGTCCGGCTGCAGCCTCTTCACCTCCTCCAGCACCTCGAACCCACTACGGTCGGGAAGGCTTATGTCCAAAATGAGAAGGTCGTACTTCTCCCTCCGCAACAGGCGGAGCGTTCCCGCCGCGTCCTCCGCCTCTCCACATATCTCCAAATCCGCCTCGCCTTCCATGATCCTTCTCAACCCGGCGCGGATGACCCGATGATCGTCGACCACCAGTATCCTCATGCTCCCTCGCCCTCATCTCCGGCATCCTTGGCCGCCCGGAGGCACCGCGCGGCTTCAATCCCTCGCTGTCTCGCTACCCGCAATCTCGCCTCCTGGAGGCCTCGCTGTCTTGCTGCCCGCAACCTCACCTCCTGGAGGCCGCACCGCCACCCGCAAAGCCGGCCTTCCCTGCAGGAAAGACTCTATTCCCGGCCTGGCCTCCGCGGTAGCGGAATTCGCCTATCCCCGGTGTAGGAATTTTCCGAGGCGATGTCCCTGGGGAGAGAACCACCCGCGATAATCGCCGGCATGGGCGCCAAACCCAAGGGGTAGGGATCCTCCGACGTGACGGTATGGGTGAAGACTCTTCCCGAGATTACCTACCAGGGGATCGTGGGGATCTTCGACCGGTCCTCGCCGCCCACGGTGGCCATACGAGCTTTACTTTAGGCGGCATTCCCCAGGCCCGATCAGGACAGGAGTCCGTTGCGGAGCGCATAGCGGGTGAGCTGGGCGTTGTTCTCCATCCCCATCTTCTCGAGAACCCGCGAGCGATAGGTGCTCACCGTCTTCACGCTGATGTTCATCTCGCGGGCGATGTCCTTGAGGCGTTTCCCGGAGGCCAAGCCGAGCAGGACCTGGAACTCCCGCTCCGACAGCCGGAGGTGGGGTCGTTCCACGGGCGGGGACAGCAGGTTCTCGGCCAGCCTCTCCGCCAGCCTGGGCGTGATGTAACGGCCCCCTCCGGCCACCTTGTGCAGGGCAGCCGCCAGTTCCTCGGCCAATCCGTCCTTGGACAGGTAACCGGAGGCCCCGGCCTTCAGGGCCATGACCGCGTACTGGTCCTCGGGGTAAACGGAGAGTACCAGCACCGGGAGCCGGGGAAAGGCCGCCTTGAGGTCCTTTAAAACGTCCAGCCCGCTGCGGTCCGGGAGGTTGATGTCCAGGACCACCACGTCCCACCTCCCCTCGGAGACGCGGCGCATGAGCTCCGCCGCTGACCCCGCTTCCGCGCACGATTCCACGCCGGGGTCTTCTTCCAGAATATGGATGATACCCTTGCGCACCACCGGGTGGTCGTCCACCACCAGGACCCTCATCCCGCCTTCCTTTCTCCTCTCGCGGCCCCCTTCCGGCGTCACCTCGACGGTTAAGAAACATGGCCTCCGAGGTTACGTTTGTCGGTCACGGCCCTATTATCCAACAAACCATCGCTACAGCCGGTTTAAAACTCCTCGCGCCGGTTAAACGAGGTTACGTGCCTGCTATCCCGAGAAGAACGGCCCATCCATGTCCCAGTCCCATGGAACGAGTATCCCATCGCCCCTACGCCAATTCTCACGAAGCACCTCCGTGCCATAAGTGGCCGGAGGGTTGCCCGAGATAACCTCACCGAACCCGTTGCCCCGACCACTTTCCGGGCATCCCTGTCCGTGCATGCCAAAGGCGGCCTCACGCTCAACCGCAGGGGATCCTCACCTCCACCACCGTACCGCCACCCTGGCGGCGGTATATATCCAGAACGCCTCCCAAGGCATAGGCCCTCTCCCGCATGCCGAGGACGCCCAGGGAATGGGGGGCTTCCAACTCTTCCTCCTCGAACCCCTTCCCGTCGTCCTCGACGCGCATGACCAGTTCCCCGTCCTCCCGGCGGAGGACTATCTCCACCCGCCGAGCCCCGGCGTGCCGGGCCACGTTGGTCAGCGCCTCCTGGGCGATACGGAAGAGGGCGACCGCGGACTCCTTGTCCGGGACCTCGGTGCCCGGATCCGCGCGAAGAAGGCACTCCACGCCGTTCATCTCCTCGAACTTCCTGGCCTGCCATTCCAGGGCCGCCGGCAGCCCCAGGTCGTCCAGGACGCTGGGGCGCAGCCGGGAAGCGATCTCGCGCATCGAGGCCATGGTCTCGTCCACCATCTCCGTGAGCTCCCTGAGCTTGGTCGCCATCTCCGCATGCGATCCCAGCTTCCTGGAGAGCAGGGAGAGCTCGATCTTCAACCCGGTCAGGGACTGACCGAGCGTATCGTGGACCTCGCGGGCGATGCGCCTCTGCTCCTCCTCCCTGACCGACTGCAGGTGGGCGGAGAGGGAACGCAGCTTCTCGGTTGTCTCCCGCAGCTCCTCCTCCCTGTGCCTGCGCTCCTCTACTTCCCTCTCCAGCTCACGGACCGCGGCCTCCAACTCCCGGGTACGCTTCCGCACCAACTCCTCCAGCTGAGTGCGGTAGCGGTCCAGCTCCCTCTCCGACCACATGCGCATCACGGCCACGGCATAGAGGTCGGCCAAGCGGGAGACCGCCTCCAGGTCGGAGGAGACGTAATCCCGGTCGGAGTTGGCCAAGGCGACCTGGCCCACCAGCATGCCACCCATGAGGGCCGGCACGGAGAGAAAACGCTCGATGGGGATGTGCCCCTCGGGCACCCCGGTGGAACGGGGATCGCGGGAAGGGGAGTTGGTCAACAGTGGTTGCCGGTTTTTCAACACCCATCCCCAAAGGCCCTTGAACTCCCGGAAGACGTAATCCTTCTCCCGCATGCGGCAACGATCCCATACGTCGCGGGTCAAGGTAGGGGACACCAGGTAGCCGGTCTCCATCTCGATGTACCCCACGAAGCCGAAACGGCTTCCGGTGAGCCTTTTGGCGTATTCCAGGACCTTCCAGGATATCTCTTCCAGGTCGGTGGAGACCAGGAGGGCCCGCGCCAGCTCGGCCAGGGCCCGGTTCTGTTCCCTCTCCCGGGCCAGGGCTTCCTCCAGCCGGGCGATACGGTCCTCCAGGGCCGCAGCCTCCTTTAGTTCCTCGGACTGGCGGTCCGCAGGGCCGACTCCCTTTCCTCCGCTCAAAATCCCCGGACCTCCGCTTCCCTTGACGGCCGCGGGCCATGCCATCCACGCGCTCCTGCCCGCCGCGGCAGCGACTCCTTCCACAGGCCCGGTGCCCACGGACGGTAACCGTGGCCACGGCCGCCCATACCTTGCCCCGTTCCGCCCCAGATCCGGCCGCGGATTCCCTTTTCTCGCGTCTCCGGCTCCTGGCCGGCGATCAGCAATCCCTGATCGCCCCGGCGCGAAAAGCCTTCTTCATGGGATGCGGCGACCTGCGCTGCTTTCCGCCCGGCGGCCATCGCCGCGGGTCTCGCCACCTACCCCGCTCCACCCGCGCCCGGCCCCGGGCACGGGCCCCGCCCCCCTCAACGGGATCCCCCCTCCCTTGAATGATAACACCACTCCGGGAAAGCCCGGGGGCCTGGCCGGCGACATTTGAGGCGTAAACTTCGTCCTCTCGTGGGCACATAACAAGGTGGGGCCTTTGCGGGGACGGGAGGCCCCGCCCTGTAGAGGTGGCTCCTTGACCTCGGAGCGTCGCAAGGGATGACCGGATCCACGACTCCATTCCCGGAGACAGGGCAAGGCGTCGGACCCCTGCAAGAAGTCCGCTGCCCCCGGTGGCCCTGGCCCCGGAAGAGGGCGCAGGGCTGAAGCTTGTTTATCCGGCAGAAGGTGCCGTAATATATCGCGCCGTGAGGGCCTATTTCCGTGGCCGCGTAGAAACTGTTGTGGAAGATGCTGCAGCCGATGACATAGTGGAAACGCGATACACCCGTCTCCCCGTCCATTGCACACGGCACATGTACTTGTCGGTCACCAGATTCAGGGCAGATTTTCAACCACTTCGCCCCTCGTTCCCGGGGAAGGAGGAGGTGGGTGGGCCTTCAAGAAAAGCGTGCCAGGGCCGATAATCTCCAAATGGGCGTACCAGGCATCGCCCGAGGCGGAACCGCGGAGGAAGAAGGAGTGGGAAAAGATCGTCCTAATGGGAAGCACAACCCGGGAAACGGGTTTGGGGGGGAACCCCCGGAGAAGGTGCGGGGCGCGGAGGAGCGCTACCGCCTGGTCTTCGAGAACGCCCCCGTTGGGGTCTTCTTCTACGACCGAAACCTGGTGATCACCGACTGCAACCCGCGCTTCGCGGAGCTACTGGGCAGCGCCCGGGAGCGGCTCATCGGCCTGGATATCCATAACCTGAGGGATCAGGGCCCGGTGCCGGCCATCGCCGAGGCCCTGGAGGGGCGGGAGGGGCGGTTCTTGGGCCACTACGTTTCCACCACGGGCACGGGAAGGGTATGGGCTTCCCTGCGCACGGCTCCCCTGCGGGACCGGGAAGGCCGCATCATCGGCGGGGTGGGCATCGTGGAGGACATCACCGAGCGGGTGGAGATGCGGAGGGAGCTGGAGGAGAGGGAACTCTTCCTGCGCCGCCTCACGGACAACATGCTGGACCTCATAAGCCAGGCCGACGCGGAGGGACGCTTCGTGTACCTCAGCCCCTCTAACCAGAGGGTATTGGGCTACCGACCGGAGGAACTACTGGGCACCCACGTGTTCGAGTTGGTGCATCCCGACGACCTGCCCGGGGTGGTGGAGGCCTACCGGGCTTCCGAAGAAGGGCAAATCCCGGGGCGGGTGGAGTTCCGGGCCCGCCGCGCCGACGGGAGCTACATATGGGTGGAAACCCTGGGGAACCCCCTCCTCGATGAGGAGGGCAACCTCCTGGGGGCCATCTTCGTTACCCGGGACATCTCGGAGCGCAAAAGGCTGCAGGAGCGGATGGAGCGGCTGAACCGCTGCTTCCTGGATCTGGGACCTGACCCGCTCCCGAACATCGTCTCCCTGGCGGACACGGCCAGGGAGATACTGGAAGCACCCGCGGTGGTTTACGGCCGACTGGACCAAGGCCGTTACCAGCTCTATATCTCCACCGACCCCGCATCACGCCTGACGGCGGGCGAAGGAGCCGACGAAAAGGCCGGCCCGCCGTCATCCAATGGGGCCTCGTCCGGGCTCTTCCGCGAGGTGGAAGACACCGAGGACATGGTCTGTTACCGGGTGGTACGGGAACAGGCGGAAAACCCGGTGTGCCTCGAGGACCTGGAACCCGGGATGACGGCCCGTTTCGGTCTTGCGGCGGGATCGGGAGAGTGGCGATCCTTCCTGGGCTACCCGGTGCGGGTGGAGGGAAGGGTGGTGGGGTGCCTGGGCGCCTTCCGTGCACGTCCCGGACCCTTTGAGCCCGAGGAGGCCCACCTCCTGGGCATGGCGGCCCAGGCGGTGGCCGGGGAAGAGGCCCGCCTGGCCCACCAGGAGGAGCTCCGCGACTTCATGGACATCGCCTCCCACGAGCTCCGCCACCCCATGACCATCATCAAGGGGTACACCTCCACCCTCAGGAAGTACCTGGACAGGATGGACCGGGACGCGGCGCGGTCCATGCTCGGGGACATCGAGGACGGGGTGGACAAGCTGGAGCGCATGGTCTACCAGCTCCTGGATGCCGCCCGCCTGGAGCGGGGAAGGTTTTCCCTGGACGTGGTTGAAGTGGATCCCGGCCGCCTGGCCGCGGACACCCTGGAGGAGGCCCGTGCCAGGTGGCCGGAGAGCCATTTCGCGCTGCGCGCCCCGGCCACGCTCCCCCCCGTACGCGCCGACGCGGACAAGCTGAAGGAAGTGCTGGTCATTCTCCTGGAGAACGCGGTCAAGTATTCCCCGCCGGGATCCCCGGTGGAGGTGGAGGTCAAGCCGGACGGGGATGGAGGGGTGGTCTTCTCCGTCCTGGACCGCGGGCCAGGCGTTCCGGAAAAGGATAGGGAGAAGGTATTCGAGCGCTTCTACCAGGCCGGAGAAACCCGGCGCCGTCCCTCCCACGGGCTGGGCCTGGGCCTGTACATCGCCCGCCGCGTCGTGGAGGCGCACGGTGGTAAGATTTGGTATGAACCACGCGAGGGAGGCGGCTCCGCCTTCCGCTTCACCCTTAAGGGATAGCACGAATCCGGCGAGACGGTCGCTCACCTCAGTACTTAAGGGCAGCCAGGAAGGCATTGAAATCGACGGGAAGGCCATGCACCAAAGTGTTGAAAATCACCTTGGGACGGGAGGGAGCCATCCAGGGTGCGAACCGTGTCCTCAGGCGAAGTAGCGGCCCGGGAGGTAGGGGACCTGCTTCACCAGGTGCATGACGAACCTCTTCCGGGACTCGTCCATGCGGGCGAACTGCAGGGCCAGGGCGGCCACTATCGCCAGGGGAAGCAGCTTCTTGAGCGTGCCAGGGAAACCGCTCCTGGATCCTTCCCCCTCCACCTTAACCGGAATGCGAGCCAACTTCTCTCACCTCCCAGCTCCACTCCCCAACGGGACCTGCGGCCTCCGTAAGGACCGTTCGGGAACCCGTCCGTTTCACCGCCCCGCGTGCTTTAATGCATATCTGGCATGTTCCCGCAAGCGGCCGTCTTATTCCTCAGATCCTGCATTCCCTCACACCCACTAATATATCAGACATATCAGGCCACGGGGCGATGGCGGCAGTAACAGCAATGCCTAGGGCCATATTTTTCCAGTTCAGGTGCGGATTTTGGGGTCAGTTCCTCTTCCTTACCAGAGAAAGGTCCTGGGTTCAGTTGTCCTTCTTTTCCAGGGATCCTTTGTTCCATTCCTTTACCCTTTCGGGAAGTATCCTGGGGTTGATTCCAGTCCCCGGCGGAACCTCATATCCGGCTCGGGCTATTTCATGCCTCCCATACCCTCGGAAATCTATGTTCAAGACATAATAACCTAGCAAATATTACCATTCCATCCAGATCCCAGGCCTTATTCATACCGGTCCACGAGGTCGGCGGCGATGATGCCCGAGCCGATGGTGGTGGGGACGCCCCCTCCGGGATGGGTGGAAGCTCCGGCAAGGTAGAGCCCCTTCACGGCCCGGGAACGGGAGCGTGGCCGGAAGACGATCTGCGCCGAGAGGTCCTGCTGTAGCCCGTAGATGGCCCCTCCGGGGTTGCGCAGGCGGCGTTCGTAGTCCAGGGGGGTGATGATCTCCGCCACCCTCACGTGGTCGGCCAGCCCGGGCACCGCCTTTCGAGAGAGCCAGGTCACGGCCTCCTCCAGGAAGCCGCGCTTCTCCCGGTCCCAGTCCGTCCCCTCCAGCCGGTAAGGGCCCATGAGTATGACGTTGAGGATGTGGTGGCCTTCCGGGGCCAGCGAGGGGTCGGACATGGTAGGCCAGCATACAAGCCCGAACTGTTCCCGCGGCGGGAGTCCCCGCAGCAGGCGGTTCCACCAGTAATCGTTCATCTCCTCGAAGGGAGCGGTGATTATGGTGTGGTGGGCGGAAAGGGGCGGCTCGTAGTCCAGGCCCAGGCAGAGCATGACCGCGGATATGGAGGGCTGGTAGCTGCGTACCCCGTAGCGCACCAAGGGGGGGAGGTGCTCCTCCCCGACCATGTCCAGGTAGAGGGTCCGCGCGTTGACGTCGGATACCACGGCATGGCTGGTTATCTCCGTCCCGTCCTCCAGGAGCACCCCGCGCACCCTTCCCTCGCTCACCAGGACCCTGCGGACCGCGGCGCCCAGGCGGAGTTCCATGCCCCGCTCCCTCCCGCATCGCGCCAGGGCCTCGGGTATGGAGACCATCCCTCCCCGGGGATACCACACCCCCTCGTGCTCGCTGTACCCCAGGATGGAGAAGACCCCGGGGGCCAGTTCCGGTGGAAGTCCCACGTACCAGGTCTGGAAGGACATGGTCTCCAGGACCCGGGAGTCCTTGAAATACCTTCCCAGCACGCCCTGGTAGGACCCGGTGAACAGCTCCCGGTACTTGAGCAGCGCGGGAGTGCGCGCGAAGACGCGCAGCAGGTCCCCGAAACCGTTCATGGGGCTGGTGAAGAACCCCTTGCGGGTCTCGGCGAGGAAACCGCCCATGCGTCGGGCGAAATCCTGGTAATTCCTACCATCAGCCTCCGAAAGGCGGGAGAGGGCCTCCACCGTCCCCTCGAGGGAACGGGGGATGTTCACCTGGGTGCCATCCCGAAGGACACAGCTGTAGACCGGGTCGCAGGGGACCAGCTCCACCTCCTGCTGGAAGGTGGTCCCCAGGCGACGGAAGGCGTCCTCGATGGAAGAGATCACCTCCACGATGGAGGCCCCCAGGTCGAAGCGGAAGCCCTCCCGCTCGAAGGTGGAACAGCAACCCCCCACGAGATCGCTCTGTTCCAGCACCAGCACCTTGCGCCCCTGTGCGGCCAGGACGGCCCCGGCGGATACCCCGCCGCATCCCGCCCCGATGACCACCACGTCGTAATCGGCCATGCCCATCCCCTCCTTCTATATCGAGACAGATTCTGATCCTGGAGTCAGTCCCTTTCCCTGTGCGTTGACAGATCCTGGGGTCGGTCCCTTTCCCTTTTCGGGAATAACGGCACAATCCAGGTCAGGCCTTTTTCTTTGCCCATCCCCGCTGTCACGGTATCTCTCCTTGGGCAGGGAGATCTAAGGGCTCACCCCCTTTCGACCAGCTCGGCGGCGATGATACCCGAGGCCACCACGGAGGGCAGGCCGCCACCGGGGTGGGTGGAGGCGCCGCAGAGGTAAAGCCCCCTTACGCTCCTGGACCTGGCCGCTGGCCGGAACACGGCGGAGGAAGGCAGGTCCATGTCCAGGCCCAGGATGGCCCCCTCCGGGAGAAGCAGGCGGCGTTCATAATCCCGCGGCGTGAGGACGTCCATCACGGTCACGTGTTCGGCCAATCCGGGAATGGCCCTCTCGCTCAGCCGCTCCAGCTGCCGTTCCCCGTAAGCCCTCTTGTCCCGGTCCCAGTCCAGCTCCTTGACGTGGTACGGGCCGGACTGGACGATGTTGAGCACGTGATGGCCCTCCGGCGCCATCGAGGGGTCGGAATAGGTGGGGAAGCAGACCAGGCCGAAGGTGTCCTTGGGGAGAAGGCCCTTTCTCATGTCCCCGAACCAGTACTCGTTCATCCGGTCCATGGACTCCGTGATCAGGGTATGATGGGCATCCAGGGGAGGGCGATAGTCCAGGCCCACGTTGATCATGGGGGCGGAGGCGGAGAGGCGGTAGCTCCTGATACCGTACCGGGGGAGCCACGGTAGGTGCTCCTCGCCGATCATGTCCAGGTAGAGAGTCTTGGCGTTGACGTTGGAGACCACCACCCGGGCGGTGATCTCCGTCCCGTCCGCCAGGAGCACGCCCTCCACCCGTCGGTTTCGCACCATCACCTTCTCCACCCGTTTCCTCAGCCACACCTCCATCCCGAACCTCTCGCCGCACCTGCGCAGGGCCTCGGGAATGGCGATCATCCCTCCCCGGGGGAAATAGGTCCCCTCGTGTTCCGCGTAAGAAAGGAAAGCGAAGATGCCCGGGGCCAGGGCAGGGGGAAGGCCGCAGAATTTACCCGGGTAGGAGAGGGAATCCAGGACCCGCTCGTCCTTGAAGTAACCGCGCATCACGCTCTCGAAGGATTTGCCGAAAAGGGGCAAGAACTTGAGTAGGCGCGGATGGCGAAGAAAGACCCTGGTCATGTCCAGAATCCCGTTCATCGGGCTCAGGAAGAAGCCCCCCACCGCGGTGCGCATGAAGTCACCCACGTAGCGCGCGTATTCCAACCAGGCCTTCCCGTCCCCCGGCGAGAGGCGCCCGATGATGGTCGCCTTCTCCTCCACGGAAGCGGGATAGGTGAGGCGGGAGCCGTCCGGGAAGATGATGCCGTACACGGGGTCACAGGGCTCCAGGCTTACCTCCTCGTGGAAGCTGGTGCCCAGCCTCCGGAAAGCCAGCTCGAAGGGGGCCAGGATCTCCAGGATGGTGGCCCCGACGTCGAATCGATAACCCTCGCGCTCGTAGGTGGAGCAGCAGCCGCCTATGCTGCCGCCCTGTTCCAGCACCAGCGTCCTGCGTCCCTCCCGGGCCAGGAGGGCTCCCGCGGTAAGGCCTCCGAGCCCCGCGCCGATGACGATGACGTCGTAATCGGCCATTTCCCTCCCCTTTCCCTCAGAGGTCCCCGTCCTTACCAATCATTGTTCCCCACCCTAACCCTTACCATCCGCGCTCCGGTTGAAACCTCAATCCGAGGAGGATCCGGGTCGACCTCGCTTCCAGTCCCTGCCAGGACCCAAAATCCGCATTCCCTCCGCTGCATTGCTTTTGCAATCCCCTGCAAGCGTAAACTTCCAAGCCCTGGCAGGACCCAGGATCCGCGTTCCCCCCTCTCCCGCTTCCCCAACCCTTTGACTTCGGATTCCAGACCTGACCCCTTAGATCCTTATCCTCAAATCGGAGAGGGGGTAGGACATGCAGGGATGGATGTAGCCCGCCCGCTCGTCCACCCAGCGCCGGGGCACCCTCGGGGGGACGAAGACCCGGCCCTCCAAAAGCCGAGTGCGGCACACGGAGCACTCCCCGGCCCGGCACAGGGCCTCCACCACCAGCCCCGCCCTCTCCAGGGAAGAGAGGAGGGGCTCCCCGCAGCGGGCGGGGAAGGTCCTCCCGGAGCGCTCCTCGGTCACGGAGAAGGTGGCCTCGGGGTCGGCCCCCGGCCAGCCGGGCTCCGTGGTTATGTCCCGGGGAGGGCCGTAGGCCTCCCGCTTGATCCTCCTCGCGGGCACCCCCAGAGAGAGGAGGGCCTCCGTGCACAGGGGGTACATGGGGGCGGGGCCGCAGAGGAAGAAGGTCTTTTTCTCCGGCTCCTCCACCAGGGAGGAGATGGTCTTCCGGTCCAGGAGGCCGCAGAGGCCCGCATATCCCTCCGGGGGCTCGGAGACCACGAGGTCCAGGCGGA
>Ga0315298_1005870_pt1 | contig 17083 bp, 15 predicted proteins | sample WHS_1_MG_FD_203077 | JGI IMG/M metagenome (GOLD analysis project Ga0315298, IMG submission 203077) | Extremophilic microbial mat communities from Washburn Hot Springs, YNP, Wyoming, USA - WHS_1_MG | ecosystem: Environmental > Aquatic > Thermal springs > Hot (42-90C) | place: USA: Wyoming...
CACTGCTTGCCTTATGGCAAGCAGTGGCACACCAGGGCCGGATGCCAGCGACTTGACGCCCACCTCGGCCCGCGAGATCATCTACCATATCGCATGGCACAAAGTCCTGTGAAAGGACATGACGGCGGTTGGAACCGGGGAGGTGGTTATGAGCGGAGCGAAGATGAGCCGCCGGGGGTTTGTCGGCGGCTTGTGCGCGGCGCCGGGGATTGTGCCCGCTACGGTGTTCGGCGCCACCGCGCCCAGCGAGCGGATCACGGTGGGCTGCATGGGCACGGGCAATCAGGGATTCAATATCCTCAAACAGTTCCTCAAGCACGCCGAAGCGCAGGTAGTGGCCGTCTGCGACGTCAACCGGGGCAGTTACGGCTATCGCGACGAGAACCAGTTCTGCGGTCGGGAACCCGCCCAGGCCCTGGTCGAAGCGCACTATGGCTCGGCGCGTGCGTCGGGACACTATCGGGGGTGCGCAGCGTATGTCGATTTCCGAGACCTTTTGGCTCGCCACGACATTGACGCGGTGGCAATCGTCACGCCGGACCATTGGCACGCCATCCTTACGGTGCGCGCGGCAGAAGCCGGCAAGGACATCTACTGCGAAAAGCCGTTGTCGCTGACGATTCGCGAAGGGCAGGAGATGATCGCGGCGGTCCGCCGGCATGGCCGGATCCTGCAAACCGGCAGCCACGAACGTTCCAACCCCGTCACCCGCCATGCCTGCGAGTTGGTCCGCAATGGGCGCATCGGCCAGGTCAAACGGGTAACGACATTTGTCGGCTACCACAACAAGGTGGGCCCCGGGCCGGGATGGAAACCTATGCCAGTGCCCGAGGGCTTCGATTACGAACGCTGGCTGGGGCCGGCCCCCTGGGCCCCGTATCACAAAGACCGCTGCCTGTATCGGTTCCGCTTCATTTACGATTATTCTGGCGGACAGGTAACCAACTTTGGCGCGCATTCGAACGACATGGCCCAATGGGCCTTGGGCACGGACCACACCGGGCCGGTGGAAGTTGAATGCCTCGACGCCAAATTCCTTCCTGAAGGAAGCTTGTTCAACGCGGCCACCGAGACCCGCTTCCGCTGCCGGTACGCCAATGGGGTGGAGCTGTTTTGCGTTACCGACAAGTCGCAGGTCGGGGCTCGCTTCGAGGGGACCGAGGGAATGGTGCAAGTCGGCTACGGCGGTTTTTTCACCAAGCCCGAGTCGCTTAAGACCGCTAAGCTGGGCCCGAACGATACACGCCTCTATGAAAGCAACGACCACGTGGGCGATTTCCTGCGCAGCGTCCGCACCCGGCGAGACCCGGCCGCGCCGGTGGAGATCGGGCACCGCTCGGCTTCGGTGTGCCACCTGGGCAATATCGCCATCTGGCTGTGGAAGCGGGGAATCCGCAAAGTCCTGGTTTGGGACCCCGTGGCCGAGCGGTTTCCTCACGATGACGAGGCCAACGCGCTATTGACCAGGCCGCGTCGGCCACCGTGGGAAGCCTGAGCAATGTCCGCCCCGGACACAAGGGTTCTGCCATGCCAGCCTCACCTATGTATCGGCACCTTGGCGTATGGAAGGAAAAGGACGTGACGGTGGTCCGCTTTGGCGAGCACCGCATTCTGGACGAACTTACGGTCAACAAGCTCAGCGAAGAGCTGTATCAGGTTGCCGATCGCCCCGATTGCCGCAAGCTGCTGTTGAACTTCGCCAGTGTCGACCACCTGACCACCCTCATGCTGGGCAAGTTGGTGATGCTGCGGCGGAAAATGGAGGCCAAGGGCGGCCAGTTCGCGGTCTGCGATCTAGAGCCTCGCGTTCGCGAGGTGATGCTGACCACCAACCTGGACAAGATCGTCACCATCTACGAGAGCGAGGGCGAAGCGATCCGGGCGATGGCTGCTGCGGCCTGACCCCGCCTCCGTGTGCCACGGCTTCGTTAGGTGTGCCACGGCTTCGCAGAAGCCGTGCTTCCCTAGCACTGCTTGCCTTGCGGCAAGCAGTAGCACAGGAAGCACCCGAAGCGGAGCTTACGACGCGTCGATGGCCTCACTGGGCCGTGGCGGGACCGGACACCCGCGGCTGATTGCCTTCCGCCGGTACTTTTGACGGCAATGACGCCGGAGCCTTCAAGAGTGCTGATCGTTGGTGCGGGGAATGTCTCGGCCGTGGGGATCCTGGGTGTCCTGAGCCAGCTGGGCTGCCAATTGGTCCTGAAGCCCTTTGTCCAAGTAATGCTCTATGCGGGCGGCAGGCTCATGGACGTGGTCCAGGGGCAAGCCCCAATGTTCGACCAGGTAGGCTTCCCACAGCCGGTGCGAGCGGATGAGCTGTGCGGCTTGCTGGCGCCCCAGAGCGGTCAAGCGTAGCGCCCCTTCGTGGGGCTCGACTTCCTTACGCCACAGCGACGACCATAGGGCCATGGTAGCTAAAACCCCGCCTCCCAACGCCAGCGTGGCCTCGCGGGGCCCCAACGGTCGGCGGACGCCCAATTCCTCCAGGCGGTAGAACATGGCCAGAAGGTCTTCGCGCGCGATCCGCAGGGCGTTGGTCAAGTTGCGGGCGGCCACCACGATGCGCCCATATTTCGGTGAGAAGCAGAAGGCAGCCAGATAGATCACCCCCGCCACCACGGCCATGGTCCCTGCGGTGTTCGTGTTCCACCACACGGCGATTCGCTGGCCCAGCACGGCCGAAAGCACGCCAATGCCCGCGGCCAGCAGGAGCATCGTCCGCAGCCGATCGCACAAAAGATGGGCTGCTGCGCCGGGGACAATGAACATGGCCACCACCAAGATGGAACCGACTTGCTCGAACGAGGCCACTGCGGCCAGCGCTACCAGACCCATCAGTGCCAGGTGCAACCAGCGGGCCTGGAAGCCCATGGCAGTGGCCAGTGCGGGATCGAACGACACTACCAGCAGTTCCTTCCAGAACAGGCTTGTAAACACCAGCACCAAAAGGAGCACAGGCCCGATGGTCACTACCGCCCGCGGCACGGCATAGCCGGCGACCTCAACCCGATTCAGATCGGCGAGCTCCAACAGGCCGTTCAGCACACAGTCGGGATCCAGGTCCACATGCTGGCCATAGCGCCGGATGAGCACCACGCCCAGTGCAAACAGCGAAGTGAACACCACCCCCATGGCCGTGTCCTCGCCCACACCGCCGTGACGATGCAAGAGCTGCACCAGTACGCTGGTCAAAAGGCCCACGGCCAGCGCGCCCGCGAACATCCAGCCCTGGTGCAACGTGCCCGAAAGAAGGAAAGCCACCACCAGCCCCGGCAGCACGGCATGGGCGATGGCGTCGCCCAAAAGGCTCATGCGCCGCAGCACCAAATAGCAACCCAAAAGCCCACAGGTGACGTTGGTCATCGCCCCAATGAGCATCACCCACAAGGCACTCTGGGTGTCAAGCGAGAGGTGATCGAACCACTGGATCACGGGACCCTCGGGCCAAAGCCAGCGAATGTTGCGGCGAATATCCGGAAAGCCGCCTGGCGCAGACAGCCGTCCCAAGGCGGCGCGAACATCACTGTGTGCAATCGCTAGCTAATATCTTTTCTCGTTGGACGCCCTGGGGAAAGGGGGGCATTCCACCCAGGCCATGCTGAGGAAGGCAGACCATGCCGGCCTGCCTCAAGCCATCGGGCGGTGCGCGAGCCTTTTGCCCATCTGGAGGGCGACAGTTCGGGCGTCATGAAGCGTTGGGCCGACAAGCACCCTCGGCCACGACGCTCGATGGCACCTCAGGGGGAGGTTGCGTTGGGCCCAGTGAGGGGTATAATTCGGCGAAGGTTTGCACCGGCGGAGATGGCCATGAATGGCGATGACTTGGCACGGCGCCGTACTGAAGCGACCGAGGAGTTCAACCGCCACGAAGGCCGCGCCGATGGCGTGATGGTCATCAGCAGTCTGGCGGGGGGCCTGACCATTCTGCGCGATGCGATGTATGCGCGGATGTTCGATGAGGTTCAGGCGGCCGTGGGGCGTGACTCGATCCTGATGCCGGTCTCGCTGGAAAAGGCCGAACGGCTGGCGAAGACCGAGATCGAGATCTTCCAGGTCGTGGTGGCCGCGGCCTGGGCCGAACGATGGGGATACGTCCGTGACGGCCCGTGGTGTCTGGACTGGCTAGCCCGCCTACGGCTGGGAGGTTCGCGGAGCGATCCGGCGATCCAGGTACGGCTGGAACACTATAGGACGCAGCCAGCCGACCCGCAGCGATTGTCCTTCACCAACGTCCTGGCCGAGACTTTGCCTTCCTCCCGTCGTGCCCCTTTGGTGCTTTTCCGCCTGCACCCGCTAGCGGTACAGATCGCTACTTCCCTGGCCTTCGGCGACCACAAGCGGGCCCGGGATGTTCGGGCCGAGCAGATGAGCTTACTGCCCTCCATCGGCGATTGCCACGAGTGTCACGGCAAGCTGGTCGAAAACGGCGAACGGTGCCGTGTATGCGGCAACCCGCTTTGGCATTTCAACTGGCTGGTTGCGGCCGATTGACGCCGTAAACGCCGTTATTCGGGGAAGCCGCTTGGCTCCGCAGGGGCCTTTTTGCCCTCGGCTGGCCTCAGGGCCCTCGCTCCGCACCTTCTTCCCCTCCGAATGTGGGAGACGCTGGTTTTTGCGTGCAATCCCTGGGGCGGCTTTGTATGATGGACAGAAAGGGGGGTGGGCCCTCGGCCCGCCCATTTACGGTCGTGGTGCACCGGGTGGCGCGGTGGATGGAGTTCCAGGGCAATGATGGCTTGGTATCGGCATTTCTGGCTGTTGGTACTTGCCGCGGTCTTCGGTTCGGGCCCCGCAGGTGTTGCAGGTGATCTGCCCACGGAGAGCGACTTGGCGCCGCACGGGCTGGTGCGGCCCTGGTTCACTCAGGTGGTTCTGGACCCGGCACGAGGACGCATTGGCGACATCGTGGTGGATGACGGCACCGTGTTCGTGCAGACCGATCGGGCGGTGCTGCAAGCCATCGATGGAGAGACGGGCCGAACTCTCTGGGTGGCCGAGGTGGGCGATCCGCTGCACCCGTGTACCACGCCCGGCCTCAGCGCCGGGATCGTGGCCGCCTTGAATGGCTCCAGGCTGATGCTGCTGGACCGCGCCAACGGCAAACTGCTGTGGGAGACCCGGCTTGCCAGCGGACCGGGGGCAGGGCCGGCACTCAGTACCCACAGGGTGTATGTGCCCATGGTCAACGGCATGATCGTCTCCTACCGCATCCAGGCAGTGCAACCTGGCACGCAGGCCGGCGGCCTTCAGGGACCAGCGGGCACCGAGACGACGGCGGCTCAGACCTCCCCGCCCAGTGCGGCGGCAAGTTCATCGGCCGAGGCCCCGCCCAAACAGGCCGCTGGCGGCCAAGCCGCTTCCAAGAAGCCGGCGGCGAAGACGTCAGGCTCCCCGGCGGAAGGCGGCCAGGCGGCAGCAAAAGCGGGCTCTGCGCTGAGAGAGCGGGCCGCGCGCGCGCCCGCAGCCGCCGAACAACTCCGCTTGCAGGAGCAGCACGTCGCGCCCTTGTATTTCCAGTCCCTCGGCCGGACGCTGGTGCAACCCCTCGTCACCCGTCAGACACGCGAAGAGGAGTGGCTCGCCTGGCCTACCGACTTGGGGTATTTGTGTGTCGGTTTCCTCAATCGGCAGGAGCACCGGCAGCTTGAATTGAAATATCGGTTGAAGACGGAGGCCCCCATCGTTTCGCAACCGGCATATTTGCCCGCCGATGCGAATGTTTTGGGCGATTCGGGCGTGATCTACGCGGCCTCGCAAGATGGCTACGTGCACGCCATTCAGGAAAAAGACGGCACGCACCTTTGGCGATTCAGTGCCGGCGACCCCATTGATCAGGCCCCGGTGGTGATCGGTTACCGGGTGTTTGTGACCAGCGAGTTGGGCGGCCTGTACAATCTCGATGCCAAAAGCGGGAAGGTCATGTGGTACACGCCGGGGATCGCACGATTTTTGGCGGCCAGCCGCACCCGGCTGTATACGCTGGACCGACTTGGCCGGATCACCGTGCTCGATGCCCGCACCGGCGCCCGGCTCGATAGTCTGGTGCTGCCGCCGGTCTGGACAATCCAACCCGCTAATTACTGGACCGACCGGCTGTACTTTGCCACCGCCAGCGGCCAACTCATGTGCCTCCATGAGGCGGGACTGGCTAAACCCGCGGTCCATCGCACCCGGGCGCAGGAGGGGGCAGAGGTGATGGTGGCTGCACAGCCGGCACCCGAAAAAGCCGAGCCCCTTGTTACGCCGACTGCCAGCACAGCCGACCGGCCGACGATCTCGTCGAAAAAACCGGCTGCCGGCAAGAAACCCAAGCCTCCCACCTTCGGCCAGGGGGGAGCGCCAGGGGCTATCCCGAAGCCGAAAGCCGCCCCTGGCGGGCGGCCCGGCCGGAAGTCCCGTCCCCCGAAATTCGGCGAACGTTAAGTTATTGGGCCGGCGCCTCTTACTATTTTTCCGGGAGAGGCTTCGGACCGTCCCGACCGGCCAGGCACCGCTGCACAAACCGTGGACGAGTCGAACCTTTGCCCGATTCAAAGCGTGTGGTGGTATGCGCACGCATGCCTCGCACGTAGAATGCTTTAAGCATCAGCCTGGGCCCGTTTGGGCCCATAGGCCAGGGTGAACCGAGACACTTACACCTCGAGGACATGTAGGCCATGACCACCGAGGTCGATCCTAAGATGGCACCCCACTCGATCGCTGAAGTCCTGGCCGACCTGGAGCCGGCTGAAGATATCTCCGCCGTCCGGCGCGGAGGCGGTTGGGGCCGCCTGCTTTTAGCCGTAATCTTCGTGGCTGCCGTTGCCGCGGGCGTCTATGGCTATTCGCATTTCAACGGCGGTGTAAGGGCGTCGGCCGGTGCGATGCTCACCCATGTGGTGCAGCCAGGCGATCTGTTGATTACGGTCACCGAAGACGGCAACCTGGAAAGTGCCAACAACGTGGACATCAAGTGCGAGGTGGCCGGCGGAAGCACCATCCTGTGGATCGTCAAAGATGGCAAGCTGGTCGAAAAGGGCGAGGAACTGGCCAGGCTGGACTCCTCGCAGTTGGAAGACCAGATCAACCAGCAGAAAATCAATTACGAAAAGGCGCGGGCCAACCTGGTTCAAGCCGAAAAGGATTACAACGTCGCCAAGATCGCTGTGCAGGAGTATCTGGAAGGGACGTACCGCAAGGAACTCCAGGAATTGGAAAAGCAGATCACCATCGCCATGGAGAATCTGCGGAGTGCCGAGAACATGCTCCAGCACACCCAGAGCATGTTCCGCAAGGGCTACGTCAGTCCCCTCCAATTGGAGACGCAGCAATTCAGCGTGGAGCGGGCCAAGCTCGATCTGGCCACCGCGCAAACCGCCAAAGAGGTCCTGGAGAAGTTCACTAAGGTCAAAACCCTCCAGGACCTGGAGAGCAAGCGCGACACGGCCGAGGCCCGCAAAAACTCCGAGCGCGCCGCCTTCGAACTCGAAGAGTCGCGGTTGAAACGGCTGCTGGCCCAGTTGGAGAAAACCGTCATCCGTGCGCCCCAGTCGGGCATGGTGGTGTATGCCAACGACCCCACCCGAGGGAGGATGGGTAGCCAGTCCCCTCAAATCGAAGAAGGGGCGATGGTGCGCGAGCAGCAAACCATCTTCCGCCTTCCAGACCTTTCGCAGATGCAGGTGAAGGTCACAGTGCACGAGTCCAAGGTGGACCAGATCAAGCCCGGCATGCGGGCCCGTATCCGCGTCCAGGCTCAGGAGTTCCAGGGCACAGTGGCCAGCGTGGCCAACCAGCCGGAACCGACGATGTGGTTTTCGTCGCAGGTCAAGGAATACGCGACCTACGTGAAGATTGATGGCGAAGCGAAGGAGCTTCGTCCCGGCATGACCGCCGAGGTGGAAATCCTGGTCGCCCACCTGAAAAATGTGCTGAGCGTGCCGGTGGCAGCCGTGGTCGAGCAGCGCGGGAAGTATTACTGCTGGGTCCGCAAGGGAAATGAGGTGGAACGGCGGCCGCTGGTCCTGGGCGCCAGCAACGACAAGTTCATCGAAGTCAAAGATGGGCTAGCTGCGGGAGATGAGGTGGTGCTCAACCCGCGGGCGGTGCTGGCCGAAGCCCGCACCGAGGAACCCGCCACCGAAACCACCGAGGTGGACGTGGGCAAAAAGTTTGGTGTGTCGGCGGATCAGCCCGGCGCCCCTGACTCCGGGCGGCGAGCGGCCGCAGGGCCCGGCAAAGGCCGGGCCGAGACGGGCCCCCCCGCAAGGCCCGCCGGTCCGCCCGGTGAGCGAGCCCCAGGCTTGCCCCCTACGGGTGGTCCAAGTCCGTCGGCCGGGCCCGGCAAAGGTGGTCCAGGCCGTGGCACCGGTCGAATGCCCGACCTCATGGAACTCGACAAAGACGGCGACGGCAAGATCAGCCGCCAGGAAGCTCCCGAGCGGATGCAAGGCTTCTTTGAGATGCTCGATACTAATAAGGACGGGTTCCTGGACAAGGCCGAGATCGCAGCCATGCGGGCCAAGTTCCAGCGAGCCAAGGCCGGCTTCCCATCCGGCGGATCTGGCGGTCTCGGTGGACCGCCAGGAGCCCCGGGCGACCCAGCCGATCCGCCTGCACTGCGCGGCAGTGGCCCTGGCGGACCCCCGGGGACCGGCGGCCGTGCCGCCGGTCCCCGCCCCGGCGGACCGCCACGCCCCGGATCGCCTTGATGGTCGGCCGTTCCCGGATGGCGCGACCGCCCTGTTACCATGTTCAAGCGGTTTTTTAAGCAACTCCGTTTTGGGCTCAATAGCCTTTTGCTGCACAAGCTCCGTTCTGGGCTGGCGGTGCTGGGCATCCTGATTGGCGTGACGGCTGTGATCTGGCTGGTGGCGATGGGAGAAGGGGTCAGCTACCAGGCCCAGCAGCAGATCAAAGAACTCGGGGCCACCAACATCATCATCCGCAGCGTCAAGCCCCCGCAGGATTCGTCCCGCTCAAATGTCGGTTTCTTTGTTACTTACGGCCTGCTCCGCGAGGATTACGCCCGCATCCTGGCCAACGTGCCCACCATCCGGCAGGCCGTGCCCATGCGCGAAATTCGCAAGGAAATCCGTAACGAGTCGTACACCGTCGACGCCAAGCTGGTTGGGTGCACGCCGGAGTATCTCGAATTGAACCACCTGAAGGTGGCCCGCGGCCGGTTCCTCGAAGACCGCGACTTGGCCGAGGTCGCCAATGTGGCGGTGCTGGCAGCGCATACGGCCGAACAACTCTTCCGCTACGAGAACCCGCTGGGTCGCTCGGTGCAGATCGGTACCGATTTCTACGTGGTGGTGGGGGTGACCGAACCGCGGGGGGCTTCGGCGGCCATCGGCGGCAGCCTCGAAGCCCGCGACTACGATCTGGACGTGTACATCCCGCTGGATACCTTCCGCTGGCGCATCGGCGACATGGTGATGACCGCTCGGGCCGGCAGCCGGGAGGGCGAAATCGTCGAACTCAGCCAGATCACCGTCACCGTGGGCGACCTGGACGAGGTGGACGAGGCCGCTTCGATCATCCAAGCCCTGCTGGAAAAGTATCACAAGACGCCCGATTACGCCATCGTCGTCCCCAAAGAACTGCTCCGCCAGGCCGAAATGCTCCGCATGTTGTTTAACGTGCTTTTGGTCCTCATCGCCGGCATTTCGCTGCTGGTGGGCGGCATCGGCATCATGAACATCATGCTGGCCACGGTGACCGAAAGGACCCGCGAAATCGGCATCCGCCGGGCCCTGGGCGCTAGCCAGGGAGACATCATCCGCCAGTTCCTCACCGAGACGGTGGTGCTTTCGAGCACCGGCGGGCTGCTGGGGGTGCTGTTGGGCTTCTTGTGCATACCGGCCGTGCCCGCCCTCAGACGCCTGGCCACCGCGCTATTTCCCGAGGTGATGGCCAGTTTGCCCCCCAACCTCCAAAAACTCGAACCGCGCATCGCCCTGTGGTCCATTCTGGCCGCCTTCGGCATTTCGGTGGCCGTCGGAATGCTCTTCGGCCTGTATCCGGCGCGGCGTGCCGCCCAGATGGATCCGATTGAGGCACTCCGCCATGAATGATCCAGCCGCCCCAGGACACATCCCGCCCCAAACGGGAGCCCCGGCGACCGATGTCGGCCAACTCGCGCCGGCTCGCAAGGTCGTGGCGCGGGTGATCGACCTGCACAAGGACTACGTCCTGGGCCGGAACGTGGTACACGCCCTGCGGGGGATCACCCTGGAGTTCCGCCAAGGCGATTTTGTAGCCATCATGGGGGCCTCCGGGTCGGGAAAAAGTACGCTGTTGAATCTGCTGGGGTGTCTGGACAAGCCCACTTCGGGCCGGTATATCCTGGCCGGCCACGATGTCTCGCGACTGGACGACTACGCCCTCTCGAAGATGCGGAGCCGCTACTTGGGCTTCATCTTCCAGTCGTACAACCTTATCCCCCAACTATCGGTCGTGGAAAACATCGAGGTGCCGCTCCAGTATCTGGGAGACGATTCGCCGGCGGCCCGCCAACGGTGCATTCGCTTAGCCCGGCTGGTCGGACTAGGGGACCGGCTGCATCACCGCCCCACAGAGCTATCGGGCGGCCAGCAGCAGCGGGTGGCCATCGCCCGCGCATTGGTGAACAACCCGCACATCATCCTGGCTGATGAGCCCACCGGCAACCTCGATAGTGCCACCGGCCAGGAGATCATGGCCCTGCTGGCGGCCCTCAATCGGGCTGGCCGCACCATTATCATGGTCACCCACGAAGCCGACATCGCCGCCTACGCCCACCGCGTGATCCGCCTGCGTGATGGCCGGATCGAGGATGATCGCACCCGCTGACACCCTTTGGGCCGGGGCATGGGCTTCCGTGTTTTCGCGCTCCGGAACTTCGGTATAGTGAGTGCCTGAGTACGCCACGGTTGCCGCGTGGCCTGCGCGAGGGCGTCACCTTGCAATCCGTCGAGGATGCATCATGAAATCGCATACCGAGTACCTTACGCTGAATGTTCCCCAGCGCATGGATTTCGTGAACATCACCCGCCACGTCGAGGAGGCGGTCAAGAAAAGCGGCGTCCGCGAAGGACTGGTACTGGTCAATGCCATGCACATAACGGCCAGCGTGTTCATCAACGACGACGAGCCGGGGCTGCACGAGGATTACAAGCGCTGGCTGGAAGAACTGGCTCCGTTCGATCCCTCACCCCAGCGCTATCGTCACAACCGCACCGGAGAAGACAACGCCGACGCCCATCACAAACGCCAGATCATGGGGCGCGAGGTGGTGGTTGCCATCACGGCCGGCAAGCTGGACTTCGGCCCGTGGGAGCAGATCTTTTACGGCGAGTTCGACGGCCGGCGCCCCAAGCGGGTGTTGATCAAGGTCATCGGCGAATAGGGCTGAAGCCTCGGCTGGCCGCGGCGGACTTGGCTGCTGCACCAAGGCTTTACCGAGCCAGCTCGGGAGGCGGGCGGTGGCTCCATTTCCTACGCGGGCTGGGCGGAGGGGCCGGTGTCGAAAACACACTCGACGCTCTGGCCGGTGTGGATGCAGATCTGATCGCCGCTTGCTACGCGGGCCTGGCTGAGGGCGGCTTCGGCCCGGGCGAGGAGCGAAGCAGGGGTGTCGCCATCGATCGCGCCGGCCACGCCGATAGCCACTGAGCATCCGCATTCCTGACGAATGCGGTTTTGGACCCGCGCCGCCAGCACCCGCGCCCCTTCCAGGGGCGTGCGGGGCAACAAGATCAGAAACACGAAATCCTCGTCGCTGAATCGCCCTGCCAGGTCGGTTTCCCGCACCGATTCGTCCAGCACGGCGGCGGCGCGGCGCAAAAGGCGGTCGTGCCGCTTGCGGTATTTCGGCTCGGCCGGGCTTTCCGGAGGTTGGAGTTCCACCAATACCAGAGAGAAGCAGTCTTCGTACCGCTCGGCCAAGGCAAACTGGGCCCCCAGCGTCTCCTCCAGCCCGCGGCGGTTGGCCAGGCCGGTCAGGGGGTCCATACGGCCCTCGCTGACCGCGGCCAGGGCTACACTTTGATCGCGAATCTGATCGTAGGCCGCGTCGATCTGGCTGGCCAGGCGCAGCGTCGGCGTGAGGACCTCATTGGCTTCGCGGCACAGCTCTCGCCAGGCCGCGTCTTGCTGCTCGGCGGCAAGTTGATCGACGCGGCGTTTGAACCGCGCCAGGCTGGCGTGATGGCGGGAAAGATTTTTGCGGATCACGCGGGCGATCCGCTCCATTTCGCAAGCTACCGAACGGGCACGCCGAAGTTCCCGCCTCGAGCGGAGCGCAGGATCCTCGGCGCGGTTGCGCCACCGGCCGACCAGGTACCCCAGCGTCGCCACCACCGCCAGTGCCAGCGGCGCCGAAACTTGAATCGCAGACCATTCCGGCATGGTACACCTGCTGTTCTTTCCCAGGCCGCTCAGTAAGACGATCGCGAGCCAAAGCCTCGCAAACAGAACACCCCTATCGCGACGACCGCGATCAGCACCAGTAGCCATTCGCGGAGGGAAAGACCCTCCAGATAGCGCAGCATCGTATGGACCACTTGCATAACGGGGTTCCCACAACCAAACCGCAACCCTCGTAACCTGGAAAACTGTAGTTCACGCACCGGGGCGGCGCCGCCTGCACATTCCCGCGAGGTTCTGGGGCGCAAGCGTTTTCCGGGGATGGCAGCAGTGCGCCGGCCAAGTGATGCGGGTCGCCCCGCCGGCATCGGTCAGGCAGGACAAAGCGGTTGCGCCGAAGCTGCGCAGAGAACAGAGGGTGCCGATTTTTCGGGCGGGTTCCCGGCCGCGGCATGGTGGCGGCGACACGCCCATCAGGCCGAAGCCTGCGCCTGAGCCAACATTCTCTGGAAAAGCTCGCGCTCGTGGATCAAAGCCGCCACCAGATCCTTGGGTTCGTCGTGCGCCTCCAGCAGGATCCAGCCGCGGTAGTCCATCTTCACGAACAGGCGGATGAGTTCCTGGAACGGATAGTCGGGGCTTTCCAGGCGGCGGACATGAGCCGTTGCGCCGAAGCGGTGCTTGACCAGATTGAAGTTCGCTTCCAGGCCGGCCCCTTGCAGGTCGGTGCTGTTGGAGTTCCAGCAGACGGCTGCGTTGGGGTGGTCGGCGATATCCATGATCCGCTTGATAATAGGCAGGGGCGAGCACCGGCCGTGCACCTCCAACCGCACTTGCTGGCCAAAGTCCGCACCAAAGGCGGCCAGTTCGTTGAGGGTCTTGCCAATCTGAGCGATCGTTTTTTCCTCGGGGACGTTCTTGGGGAGATCGTTCGGCCGGACCTTTACGCCGCTCCCTCCCACATCGTGACTGAGTTTGATGAAGGCCTTGGTGGTTTCCACGGCTTTGCGCAGGGCTTTGGGATCCGCATGGTGGAGGTCTTCGGCAGTGCCCAAGCCCACCAGCGTCACGGGGCTGTCGGCAAAGCGTTTTTTCACCTCGGCCCGCTCGGCAGGGCTGAGGTCAGGTTCCACTTTATGGGCCCGCTGCGTGCGCAGCTCCACCCCCAAAACCTTTGCCCGCGTCAGGCAATCCAGTAACTCCGGCAGCGCAAGGTTCTTTCCCCAAATGTAGGTCACCATGCCGAAGCCAATATGCGACCCGGGTGGCTGGGCTGCCCGGCCAGCGGCAGGCGACGCTCGCCCCAGTACCGATGCCAAGCCCAACCCCAGCGACGCCCCTAGAAGCTCGCGGCGGTTCAACCCACCCATGATTTGTCCTTTCCTCAGCGCACGAGACCACAATTGCTCCACCTGCGGCTTTTATTGTGCGCGCGCCGCGCAGAAATCGCAACGGTGCGGTTGCGGCCGGGGCCCCTCACGCCGCGGCCGAGGCCACGCTGGTCGGCACCTGAAGATTGAACAGACCGAAAAGCTCGGCCTCGCTCAAGCCCAGCTTGCACCCGCCTTCGGCTCCGGAGAGGATCGTTTCAAACAGCTCGCGCTTCTGCGCCAAAATGGCCTCGATCCGCTCTTCGATGGTGTCGATGGCCAGGAAGCGGGTCACGGTGACCGGGCCCTCGGTGCCGATGCGATGCACCCGATTGATGGCTTGGTCTTCGACCGCGGGATTCCACCATCGATCGAAAAGGAACACGTAATGGGCGAACTGGAGATTCAGCCCTACGCTGCCCGCCCCGTAGCTGATCAACAGGACATGGCAGTCCGGGTCGTCGCGGAAGCGGCGGACGACGGCTTCGCGACGCGAAGGGGGCACTCGCCCATGATATTCCAAAGGGCTGAACCGCCCCAGGCGCCGGCCCAACTCTGCCAGTGTCTGGACCCACTGGCTGAAAACCAAGGCCTTGCGCCCGCTGGCCGCTACCTCTTCCAGGTCCGCCTCCAGACGCTCCAGCTTGGCACTGGCGCCCGTGGCCGGGTCGAAATTGCAGATCTGCTTCAGCCGAAGTACCAGCTCGAACACATGCTGAATGGTAGCCGACTGCCCCAGTTCCGCCAGGCGCAATACGCCCTCGTTTTGTGCCAGGTCATAGGTAGCCCGCTGCTCGGGGGTCAGTTCTACCGGCGCATCGCGAAACAGCTTGGGCGGCAACTGGGCAAGTACTTGATCCTTGCTTCGCCGCAGGATGTAGTCGCGAACGGTCTGCCCCATGCGGGTCGGTTTCATTTGCGGCGACAGAAAGCCGGGCGAAACGAACTCGAACACGCCCACCAAGTCCTCTGAGCTGTTTTCCACGGGCGTGCCCGTCAGTGCCCAACTCCGCCGCCGCGCTATGGAGCATACCGCTTGGCTGGTGGCACTGGCCCGGTTCTTGATTCGCTGGGCTTCATCGAGGATGACTAAATCGAAGTGGAGCCGCCGGCCCGCAGCGTCCGGTTCGAACACCTCGCGATCGCGCTGCAAGACCTCGTAGTTGGCGATTTTCACTGGGATTTCAGCCAGTCCCCACTGCCACCGCCGCCGGCTTTGATCGCCCTCGATCACCGCCACGGGGAGTTCCGGCGCCCAGAGGGCGAACTCGCGGTGCCAGTTGGCAACCAGCGGCTTGGGACACACCAACAACAAACTGCGCACTTCGCCTGCATGGACCAGCAGCCGGGCGGCGGTTACAGCTTGCATGGTCTTGCCCAGCCCCATTTCGTCGGCCAGCACTGCGGAGAACCGAGGATACAAAAACGCGATTCCAGTAAGCTGATACGGAAATGGCCGCCGCGGAAAGCCCAGGCGGTGCGAGGCCAACAGCGCTTCCAGCGGCGGCTGCAAGAGGTAATGCAGGCGGTCTTCGAGTTTGACCACGTCGGCCGGCGGTGCTATGCGCGTCGCTGGGCCCCCCGAAACAGGCAGCGGCGCACAAACTTGCCCCACGTGACCGGCCTCCGGCGAGAGGGCCGGATCCAACGGGGTGGGAAACCGAAAGCTGCGGACCCGAATGGCCGGAGGACGAATACGAATTGTTACCACCCTCGGTGGTGCCTGTTTCAGCGCGACCTCGTAACTTGCAACGCTGGTCCCCCGAGCGATGGCCCGATTCCATCCGGTCAGAAAGGGCTCGACTTGCAGGCCGAGTTCTACCCGGCTTACTTCCGGAGCCGCCGGCGGAACCCACGACCAGATGACCGATAGCCCATTCAACCCGGGTTTCGGTTCTATTGCCATTGGCCTGCGGCTCCCCCTCGGCGCGCCTCCTCAATGGCCTCCCGGATGCGCTGGAAAGGTTCCAAAAGGTCGAAGCCGTTGACAAGAGGGTCCAGACGCTCGGCAATCAAGGCCCGGTCCGAGTCCGCCCCCAGTGGGACGGCCAGCCGGTTCTTGCCCAACTCGAAGGTTAGAAGTCGCCCCCCAGCATGTGGCAGGTTGAAGCGGAGGCCGAAAGCGGAATTGTCAAGCTCGGTGGCCGAGGGCACTGCCTGTGGACTTTCCGGAGGCAGGACCAGCGCGACCGGAACGCTCACGAAATCGCGCACGGCTAAAACCGGCTGCCGGTCCGTACACACGGCAAGCACCTCGTGGGTGGCTTTTCGGACCAGGGTTTGGCCGATCTGTTCGCCATACAAGTAGGGTTCGAGCGTGGGGCCGTAGAGAATCTCTTGGGCTCGATTCGGTTTGACCGGGGCCGTACAGTGGAACTCCAAAGGCCTGCCGGCCGGGTTCACCACCAAATAGCCCCCAAACAGCCCATGTTCGGCGTCTGCGACGACGGTAAGAAACCCTATAGAAGCCTTGGACTTGATGTCGGTCATCCGAAGCGGTAGGCTGAATTGTAACCAATTCTCCAATTTCGCCCGTTTAGCCAGTCGCCCTCTATGCGGACTGGCCGACAAGGCATGAATCGGGTGCCGGTTGTAGGGGACTTTAGTGGTGGAAGGGCCCGGAGATGTGAAGGGAGGGCGTGGCGGCTACTCGACGTTTTGGGCACGCCTGCTTATACTGGAACGTCGAAAGGACACCACAAGCCATGCCTGACGATCGTCGCCAGCGACCCATGTTCTACACCCAGATAGACGTTTCGCACGGCACGTACAACCCGCCGGCGGGGGGCCAGTCCAGCGGCACGGCCGAAATCATCGGGCTGCTGAGGGAATTGCTGGCCGCCCAGGATCGGCAAAACGAGCTCTTGGAGGAACTGATCGCGCAGGTGGGGGCTGCCCAGCGGCAGCGGGCCGCCGAATTGGGCCAATGGAAGCAGGCAAACCCCGCCCTGGCCGCCGCCTGCCGCTCTGCCGCGGAGGCCCTTAGCAAGATCCAAACCGAGTATCTGGTCAGTATTACGCAGGAAATCAACGAGAATTTTGAGCAACTCCGCGACGGGGAGTTCATGCTCAACGAGTTCGTGGACCGGTTTGGCCCCCGGTTGGCCCATCTCAACGGACTTCTGCAGGTTCTGTCTCAACTCAGCAGCACGCCGAACCCCACTTCCTCGTCCGGCCCCTCGTAAAGCACCTCCCTGATAGAGGGGTGTTGGCAGGGTAACCAGTACGTGTTCGTGTGCCACTGCTTGCCGTAAGGCAAGCAGTGCTAGGCAAGCACGGCTTCTGCGAAGCCCTGGCACACACCAGCCGCTACGCCGTGTGCCACTGCTTGCCGTAAGGCAAGCAGTGCTAGGCAAGCACGGCTTCTGCGAAGCCGTGGC
>Ga0315298_1005873_pt1 | contig 17078 bp, 24 predicted proteins | sample WHS_1_MG_FD_203077 | JGI IMG/M metagenome (GOLD analysis project Ga0315298, IMG submission 203077) | Extremophilic microbial mat communities from Washburn Hot Springs, YNP, Wyoming, USA - WHS_1_MG | ecosystem: Environmental > Aquatic > Thermal springs > Hot (42-90C) | place: USA: Wyoming...
CCATAGCCGATAGGATGAATCGGCTCGAGTTGATGACTTTCCCGGGCTCCGTCCGATCGCCGAGCTCCGATAGCTCGTCGCCGGTCGAGATTATGGCCACCCTCGGCCTCCTCACGACCTCGACGCTCGCGATCCCCAGCGCCGCCAACATGCCTATGTCCCAAGGCCTGAGCTTCGTCCCGCGCCTCAGGATCGCCTCGCCAGCCCTGACGTCCTCCCCGGCGGCTTGGACGTTCTCCCCGGGGGTCGCTGGGGAATAGACCTCGATCTCCGAGCCCGATATGGCCCTTGTATGCTCGACCATGACCACCGCGTCCGCACCATAGGGCATGGGGGCGCCCGTAGCTATGGCCGCGGCCTCGCCTCCGGAGATCCTCAGGCCGGGGCGGGATCCGGCTTCGATCCTCCCGACGACCCTCAGCAGGGCTGGGTTGGTCTGGGATGCCCCTAGGACGTCCTCGGAAAGGACCGCGTACCCATCCATCGCCGCCCTATCCGACTCGGGTATGCTGCGCGGGGCCACCACATCCCTCGCCAAGACCCTGCTCAGGCCCTCCTCTATGGGAACCTCCTCGGCTTCGAGCGGCGCCGCGGGGAGGTTATCGAAGAATATCGCCAAGGCCTCGTCCGCGCTCTCGAGACGCTTGAAGATCTTTCCCTTCATTGGGAACCCCGTCCACCGTCGTCCGATGAGGGGCCGAAGGATCTTAAATCATATTCGCGCTGGGTCAGCTCGGAAAGCCCGTGGGGGTGCCGATCGGCCCTCGCGGACCGCCCTCCCGACGGAGAGGAGCGCCGGTATTGAGATGGCCTCCATCAGGACCGCGAACGAAACCAAGGCGCCGATCGAGCGCTCGTAGAGGAAGCCCATGAGCGCCCCCCCGAAGAACCAAGAGAGCCCATAGGCGGAGTTGAAGATGCCATATGCGGAGCCCCTCCGCCCCGCGGGGGTCAGGTCCGCGATCGCGGCCCGCATGGTCGTTTCATGGATCCCCATCGCGGATCCCCAGAGGATGGCGGCGGCCACCGCGAGCTCGTAGCTATTGGAAAACGCGAGGAATGCGATCGGGGCGGTCAGCAGGGGGATCGCCATCAGGGATCTCAACCCGATCCTATCGTAGGCCCTGCCGGCGGCGAGGGCCACTAGGGCGTCGATGCCCATCGCGACCGCGTAGAGGGCTGGGATCTGGCCCTCTTGTACGACCGATCGGACCTTGAAGTGGTACGAGATCAGCTGGAAGCTGGCGAAACCGGCCACGCTTAGGAAGGTGAATAGAGTGTAGAGCCAGAAGACCTTCGGGAGACCCCCCTCGGTGGCGGGCCCGGCCGCCGCGCGCGGGTCCTCGAGCCTTTCCGGCGATGGGACCTCGGCCCTCGCCGCCAGGAGGACCGCCAAGGCCAGAAGGGCCGGCGCCAGGAGGATGGCGAAGCCCTCGCGATATCCTCCCCTCGAGAGGAACGCCGCGAAGAGTATCACGGGGCCCAAGATGGCCCCTACTTGGTCGAGGGCCTCGTGGATCCCGAACCCCCAGCCCCTGCCCACCTGGCTCGTCGCATGGGAGAGCATGGCGTCCCTAGCCGGGCTCCTGATCGCCTTCCCCAACCGCTCCAATATTATGAGGGCCACTGCGAGTTCCCAGCTGCCAACCACCGCCAGCAAGGGGATCGATAATATCAACCCGTAGCCGACGGCCGTCAGTGGCCAATATCGCCCGGTGCGGTCGGCTATATAGCCCGAGCCCAGGCGAAGGGCATAGGCCGCGAACTCGCCCAAGCCGGTCGCCAATCCCACGACGACCGCGCTCGCGCCCAAGACGGCCAGATAGGGGCCCGTGACGCTCCTAGCGCCCTCGTAGGCTATATCGCCCAATAGGCTCACGAGGCCGAGCATCAGGATGAACCTCAGGGCCGTCCTCCGCCGTCCTTCATCGGAGCCTGGCCCTCGTTGGGGCATCAAATCCCCTCGTAAACGGGGCTACGGGGGAGCGGGGCTATTTAACTTTCGAGGCCTAGGATCGAGCGAAACGTTTAATCTGGGGGGCCCACCGGAGCGCCACGGGCTTTGGTCCGGCATACTTTAAAAATTCTCGATCGGCCAAAGCTATGCGCGATGCGACGAGGCCCCGGTGGCTCAGCCCGGCGGAGCAGCGGCCTTGTACCACAAGGCGGGTAAGTCGCGGGTCGCGGGTTCGAATCCCGCCCGGGGCTCCACCTAAACCTGAGGTTCGAATCCCTGCCCCTTCTTGGCTTTTAACGGCTCAGGATAGGACGTATGGTGTTCTAGGTGAGGATGGGGGATGGACATTCACCACCCGTAGAGGAGGCTTCCAAAAATCTTATATGTAAGAAAATCTTTATTCATAAGATAGAAGATAGAAATGAGCGATGTTGAACTTCACGTTAAGGCCGCTCGAGAAAGAAGGTTGGCGGCTTTGGATGAGTTTGAGAAGAAGAGGTATATGGTTGTGGGGGATTTAGCCATCAAGGCGGTTGAGCAAGCCATTGAAGCTTTAGCAGCTTTGGATGGGGTGCATTTTCATTTGCATCCAAGAAGCGCACATAGCAACAGGATGCGTTGGGTTAAGGAGAAGTTCCAACTACTTTCAAAAGATATCGATGAATTATGGGGTGCTTATGGAGCTTTAGGCTATGAAGGTATTGATGGAGAAAGAGCTAAAAAAGTTATTGATTGCATGGAGCGTGTTTTAGGTGAGTTTGAAAGTAGATCGAGCATTAGATTTAAATAAAATCATTAATGCGATATCAAAGTTTGAGGGCGTTATAGGAGTTCTGCTTTTTGGAAGCTTTGCAAGAGGGGATTATGACGAGTATTCGGATTATGATTTGCTCGTTATTTTTAAGGATAAAATTTCAATGTGGCGATGCTGGGATGACCTGTTTCAAAGCATAGGAAGCCTAAAAATGAATTTGCACATCATCCCTGAGGCCCTTGAAGAGCTTAAAAATGCCAATCCAGTATTTTTGGAGGAGCTATCCAAATATGGAAAGGTTATTTTTGCCCGCCAACCACTAGAAGTTTCCCTTAAACCATTAAAGCTAAAGCCCTTTTGTGTAATTTCATACAACATGGCTGGTTTAAGCTACAAGGATAAAATGAGGGTTTCCTATTTCCTTTATAAGAAACGGAAAGGAGGGGCTGTTATCAATGCTGGGGGAATTAGGCTTAGCGAAGGCTGTCTCCTAGTCCCAAGCGACATAAGCAATTATATAATTGCCAAGTTAAAGGGTTTTGGCGTAAAGGCAAAGAGATTTGAAATATATTTGAGTGAAGAAGAATTGAAAGCGTTCATAGGTTAATGCTTGGGTTTAAGAGCCAACTGGAGGGGGGCGTGTCACTCGATGCAGTTTCCGTAGAAACTTTTCCTGGCATATTGATAGATGGAAGTTTCAGATGAAAGGGCATGAAGCGGCTGAAGAGATCATGGGAACGTTATTGAGGGGCAAGGCCCTAGGTTGAAGCCTTTCCTTAAGGTTTATATTCTGGATGGTTAGATGGCGAACCTTAGGCCCATGAAGGTCATTAAAACGACCATAGCGATCGGTGAGGAGACATGGAATGAATTCAAAAAGATCGTCTCCTTGAGGTATGGAAGTTCAAGGGTGGTGAGCCACGCCGTTGAGGAGGCCATCAGGTGCTTTAACGCAGCTGAGTTGCTGAAAAGCTTCTCCGGCGCTATGGGGATCGCCATCGAGTACCCTTCGATCAGGGAAGTAGAGGAAAGGAGGCCCAAGCTAAGGGTTTCGGCTGGTGAAGAGGTCAGGGGGATTAGGGATGAGCGGCAAGCTCGTCTATCTGGATTCGAACAGCATTGTAAAGAGGTACGTTGAAGAGCGGGGCTCTGGATCATCGACGAGATTTACGCAAAGGCCGAGGCTGGAGAATTAACCTTCGCATTTTCAATTTGTAATTGACGTGGGGACCATCGTCGATTCTTAGTTGTTATTAATGAAGCACCACATATGTGAGGCTGATGTGCTCCAAATATCAGCATCGAAAGGAGCCAATTGCAACCTCCTTCTAAGCGCCGATGCCAAGCTCATTCAGGCGGCTGAGGAGGATGGTATAAACGCCGTAAACGTCGAAGCTGGACCCGAGGGCGCTGACCTGCCTTAAGTCGGCTAGAGCAGCTAGCGTATTTCGATCGTTTTCACGTTATATTTCTCAGCCACCCGGGCTTGCAATTCGTCGAGCGTGAGCAGCGCGGCCCCCTCCCTCAAGGCTAGGGCTATGTATAATGAGTCATAGAGGGTGATCTTGTTATCAATCGCTATCCCGATGGCATCCTCGATCAAATCCATCTCGTCGAACAGCCTCATCGCATGCCGAGCGAGCTTGACGAGATTCGAAAACCTCCTCATGGCATCGTCCTTCCCGATGAAGCCCCTCGCATGGGCCTTCCAGATCACGTTCCCGACCTCCTTGGCGACGTGGTCTACGCTCGCGGACCCCTTAACGTAACCCGCGATCTCCTCGTGGCCGCGCTCCATCATCACGAGGCTCGCTAAGGCCGATGAGTCAACGATTATCACGGTCCTCCCTCACGGATGCCCTCGAGAAGCCATGGGGCACCTTCGCGGGCCCGATCCTCCTCAGGTCCTCGATCACCTCGTTAAAGGCCTTCTCCCTCTTTATGCGCTCGATCCTTTCGATTACATACTTCCTCAGCTCCCCGGGCCAATCGACTTCCCCCCTCAACCTTTCCATCTCGGCCTTGAGGCCCTTGGGCACCTTGAAGCTCACGGTATCCGACATGGTTTTCGTTTTGGAATACCTAAAAGTTTTCTATAAAGTTTACTGAGGACCTAGTGAAGCCCGCCGGCCGCGGCCGGATCGCCTCAAGCCCGAGGGGGCCGCGAGGATCTCAGGCCTTCCCTCTCGGTTTCATATGAAAGCAATAAAACCTCGTCGTACCGATCGGAGGGACGACGGCTTTGCGATCCGAGGGTTTGGGGGCCATAGGGCGCGGGAGGGGGTTCGAGAAAGCGGTATTGGGCCTCATGGGGAACCCCTGCAGGCTGAGGATATTGTTGACCTTGGCGAGGCATCGGGAGGAGCTGAGCGTTTACAAGATCGCCAAGTTCAGCGGGCTCGGGAGGGCCTCGATAACCAAGCATTTGCCCATGCTCGTGGAGCGGGGCTTGGTGGGGAGGAGGGTTTATGGGAGGATATCGCTCTACTCGCTCTCGGAGGGCCCCCTGACGAGGGGCCTCGTGGCCTTCTTCAGGGAGGCGGGCCTCCTATGACCTCCGGAGGCCATGGAGCCCATTCGCGCTTCGATGCGCGATCGATTCCGGCGCCGCCCCGTTAGGGAGCCGGTCCCCCTTGGGAATGAATACTTTCGCCGAGCCCTCGCTTTCGGCTTCCCCCCTCATCGCTTATATTGGCGTTTCGCTCGATTCCCCACCGGATATTTCGCGCGGTGAACCGCTTGGTGTTGGAGGGAAGGGGGAAAATAAAGTACTCCAGCAAGGGCAGCAAGACCGGGGTCCTGTACATAGCCGCGGATCTCATGAAGGATTCATCGTTCCCCTTCAAGCCGAATGAGGAGGTCGTCGTCAGGATATCGGAGGATAGGCTTATAGTGGAGAGGGGGTCCGGCCTTGAGGCCCAAAGCCATTAAGCTCTTCGGGCGGATATGGTACGACGTGAGGCTCGAGGGGGGTTTGGAAGTGGAGCCCTGGGATAGGCTATTGGATCCCATAGGGGGCATGAGCAGACTGAAGAAGAGGGAGGGCATGCGCTATGTATTCTCAGGCGGCACCCTCTCCCCGATACCATCCCCCCGGCCCGACGGCGGGGATTTCCACATGGCGGTGGAGCTGGAGGAGGCGAGGCCGTGGTTCGTCGACGCGGTCTTCGAGGCGGCCTGCCGCGATGTTAAGGAGTGCGGCTTGTCGCTGACGCTCAGGCCGGAGGGGTTGGATTTCTCGAAGCTCAGGGATTGGGCATCGAGGGCCGGGGAGGGGTTCAGCTCGGATCGCGAGGGGGCCTTCAGCTCGAAGCTGATCGTGAAGGGGCAGAGGGCGTCCCTGACGGGGCATCCGAAGCACGGGATATTGAGCCTGAGGGGGGTATTCAGGCGCGGCAAGGGGAGGCCGAGCGAGGTCTTGGCATCGATCCTGAAGGAGGGCTCGCCCAATGGCTGAGGAGTATAAGCGGGCTTATGCGTTCGGCATGGACTACGGGACGAGCGACTTCAAATTCGGCCCCATATCCTGCGGCGAGATGCCCCAGATAATCGAGAATAGGGGCTACTTCCCCGATTCCGGATCCATAATGTACAGGGCCTTCGATCAGGCGAAGGAGGTGGTCGTGGGCGAGGAGGTCCCGATGTATCTCCAATCCAGCGAGGACCTGGCGCTCAGGCTGATCTACCCCATGAGGAACGGCATAGTGGCCAAGGACGACGAGAGGGCGTGGGCGGTCGTGCGGGAGATCACCAAGTACGGCCTCTCCTCCTTCAGGCCCCCCGAGGCCGAGTTCAAGGGTTTCTACGTCGTGGCCTCCCTCTCCTCGATAGCCCCGAAGTATATGTACGAGAAGCTTTTCAAGATCTATGGGGACCTGGCCGGGGAGGGGCTCATAGCGGCCTCCACGGTGATCGCTCAGCCCCTGGCGGTAGCCATAGCCCATAAGATCACGACCTGCGTGGTCATCGAGTCGGGCCACGGCAATACGCAGATCTGCCCGATCTCGCGATATCCGATCCGGAACGCCGTGGTCACCATAAACAGGGGCGGGGGGGATGCGAACGCCCTGACCGCGGAGATAATGAAGGACGCGGGCTACGGGGATCTGGCGAGGGAGGAGTCCCTCGTGAGGAGGGTAAAGGAGGGCATAGGGCTCGTCCCCGCCGATCTGAACGAGGCCATGGAGGAGGGGAAGAGGAACCCCAAGAGGCTGAGGGTCAAGTTCAAGGTCCCGGGCACGAGGATAACCGTGGAGCTGGAGGAGGAGCCCTGGAGGCGCTTCCTCATAGGGGAGTTCGTCTTCGACCCGAACCACGAGGTATTCCAGAGCTACTTCAGGAGGGGGATGCCGAGGCCGGGGGACGTGAAGATCGGCGACGCGACCTTCCTAGGCATGCTGGACTTCGGGGAGGGCATCGTCGGATCGGTGGAACGTTGCCCGGTCGAGCTCCAGCCCCATCTATATAGGCAGATACTGCTCTCCGGGGGCAACTTCAGCTGGCAGGCCCCCAAGGAGCTGGAGGGGTTGGCGATCGATTCAAAGACCAAGATCAGGGCGCTCCTCAAGAGGAGGGGGATAACGAACGTCAAGGTCGCGGTCGCGGATAGCCCCCAGTACTCGGTCTGGCGGGGCTGCATAATCTACGGGTACGTCGTCCCAGAGGATTACGAGTGGGATTGGGATAGGATGGAGGGCTGGATGAGGCCATGAGCCTCCCCCTCGAGGAGAGGTTCAGGCGCTACTTCGTCGCGAAGGGCCTCACCCCCTCGGAGGGCGGGGATTTGGGGCGGGGGTTCCCGGTCCTGGCCTTCCGCGACGAGGGGCGGCTGGTCCTCGTTGCCATAATGCCCGGGGGCTCCCTGGGGAGCAGGACCTCGATCCTATCGGCCGCGATGGGGGCCTTGGAGCTCAAGAGGTCCGCCCACGCGGTGTACTTGGCCTTGCCGAAGCTCTACGCCTCCATGATCGATGGGGAGATATTCGAGGAGAGGGGGCTGGGCCTCATAACGTTCGACGAGAGGCGCCTCGACGAGGTCGTCCCGGCCAGGGCATCGGAGCCCGAGGCGGCCCGGGCCCCCGCTGGGCGCCCCGAGGGCATCGAGGAGCTGGAGGGTTTGAGGGCGAAGGTATCGGAGCTGGAGGCCCTGGTGAGGGCTCTGGACCGGGAGCTCAAGGCCCTCAGGGAGGCCCCGGTCGCCCCCCAAGCCGCCCAGGATCTGGCGGCCCAGCCCCTATCGAATCGGCCCGCGCCGCCGGCCCCCCCGACCGGGGAGCTGCCCTCCTACTTCAGGGATAATCCATGGCTGGAGATCCTAGCCAAGAGGGGCAGGGAGGGGCCGGGCAGATATGTCGGCTAGCCCCGTCGAGAGGTACGTCTATGTGCCGATAAGGTCCGTGAACCTCGTCGTCGACTTGGAGGACCCCCTCTCACCCGAGCTGCCCCTGAGGGAATTCGTGAGGGCCAACGGGGCCCCTCCATCCCCACCGAGGTATAGGGTCCTCGAGCTCGAGCTGGCGGTCTGCCCGGAGGATCATCAACCGGTCCTGTTGGCTGAGTGCGGCGGCTGCCCCAAGTTCGTCAAGAGGTCCAAGAGGCATGTATGCTGCAGGAGGGTTTTGGTCTGAGGCGCGATGGGATCAAGTGGGCGGCCCGCCCTCCTCCAATTCCCTCTGGACCTCCCTGGGATCCCTCCCCCCCACGGTGACGCCCATGCTCAGGCAGGTGCCGAGGACCTCCTTCATGGCGCCCTTGAGATCCTTGGCATAGCTATCCGCCATCTTCATCTCGGCGATCCTCCTGACGGCCTCGAGGCTCAGATCGCCCACCTTCTCGGCCTTGGGGTTGCCCGATCCCTTCTCGACCCCCAGCTCCTTGACTATCAGCGCCGCGGCGGTCGGGGTCCCGATCGAGACCTCGAACTCCTTCGTCTCCACATCCACCGTTATCCTGACGGATACCTTCATGCCCGAATAGGGCTTCGTGAGCTCGTTTATCCTGTTGACCACCTGGAGCACGTTCACCCCGAGCGGGCCGAGGGCCGGTCCCAAGGGCGGGCCGGCGGTCGCTTGCCCCCCGCTCACCAGGGCCTCGATCTCCTTCTTCTCCCCCATCAGCCCGTTCGCCCCCTCTCCTCGATGGGCTTCAGGTAATCGGCGTGGACGGTTATCGGCAGCGTGGAGAAGCCCTCCTCGAGCAGCTCGATCGTGGCCTCCTCCTTGACCCTATCGACGCTCGTTATCTTCGCCCTCATCCCCCTGAAGGGCCCGCCCACTACCTCGACCATGTCGCCCACCTTGAGCCCCTCTATCACGGGCTTCGTCTCTATGAACTTCTGGAGGTTGGACAAGGGGACGGTCCCCTTGGTGCGCGATCTCACATGCCTTATGCCCGATATGGCCTCGTCCACGAAGTGGGGGCGGGGGGCCTCTACGAATATATAGCCCTTGATCGCCTCCGAAACGAATATGCTCGCGATCGGTATCTTCCTCGAAACGGCCCTCGAGGCCATCATATCGGCCACGGTCTTCTCTTGGCCGGTGGTCGTGCGCACCGCGTATATCGACGTCTTCTCCTCTTCGGTCAATTCCAGCGGCTCCTCAGCTACGGGGGGAGAGGCCGACGAAATAGAAGAGCAGGGTTATCGCGAAGGATACCCCGCCTATTACCGCGATCCCGAGTAGGGTTATCTTGACCACGAGCATCGTCTCCTTCCTGGAGGGCTTCGTGATCACCTTCGCCAACCTCTTGGTGGATTCGATGAACTCCGCAAGGCCCAGCTCTCTGATCCCCCGAACGCTTTTCCTTAGCTCCGGAGAGCGGTGTTTATGAAGGTTTCGTTCCGGTCAGATCCTTACGACCTCGATGCCCAAGCCCTCGAGGACCTCCAAGAGGGCCTTCCTCTGGGGCCCCCTCATCCCCTTCCAATCCAAGAGCGCGGTGGAGCAATTCCCCGGCGTCCTCCTGAAGGCGAGGGCGATCGCCGCCCTCGAGAAGCTCTCCTCGAAGAAGTATTTCGGGAATATATGGCCTATCGCATACTCGCTCTCGAGCTCCGCGCGCGTATGCTTCATCGAGTAGTGGCCGCCGCCGAAGCCCACCGAGGGGATCCCCCCGCCCAGGGAGGAGGCGGCGGAGAATATGGCCCTCGAGACGGCCTCCCCCGCCTCCGGGTTGGACCATTCCTCCTGCGAGCTCCCTATCTCGGCGAAGAAGGATGGCGCATCCAAGCCCGTTGGGCCGTGGTGGGTGGCCTCCAAGGAGACCAGGAACTCGTCCAAGCCCAGCTCGGACTTGGCTTCGCTCAAGGCCCTCAGGGCGGCCTTCATCCGGATCGGATCGGCCATGGCGAGGCCCTCTGCCAAGTTCCCCGTTGCGTGGACCGTGAGGCAGGGCAGCTGCGCGGCGCTCCGGTGCTTCGATGCGAATATTATCGCGTCCGCGCGCAGCCTCTTATCGATGCCATCGGACTTCGTCGCATCCCCATCGATCAAGAAAAGCGAGATCCCGCCCTTATCGTATCTGGTCCCGTCCCCAGCTGCCTCCTCGAACCCATAGCCCCTCACCAGCGCGCCCGCGATGTTCATGGCCGCTGGGTCGGACTTGGAAGCGACTATGGCGATCATGGCCCTCAAGGGCTTGGGGGGCGTTTCAGCAATAGATAGAGGACCGCCTTCGCCGTATGCAGCCTATTCTCCGCCTGATCCCAGATTATGGATCGATCCCCGTCCACGACCTCGGGCGCGACCTCCTCCCCCCTGTGGCACGGTAGGTCGTGCATGAAGTACGCATCCCTCGATGCCATCTCGAACAATTCCTTGGTCACCCGGTACTTCGGGAGGAACGCCCTCAGCCTCTCCTCGCGTTCCCCATCGTAGCCCATGCTCACTATCACGTCGGTATAAACGAAGTGCGCCCCCCTGACGGCCTCCTCCGGGTCATGGGATATGCCGACCGAGGCCCCGCTGGCCCTGGAGGCCTCCTCGGCGGCCTTGACGAACCTTGGGTCCGGCTCGTAGCCCGGGGGGCAGGCCACCTCGATCCCAACCCCTACCTTGGCGCAAGCCACGAGCAGCGAGTTGCATACATTGTTGCCATCTCCGACGTACGCCAACTTCACCCCGGAGAGCTTCCCCTTCTTCTCAAGTATCGTCAAGAGGTCGGCGAGGGATTGCATCGGGTGGCATAGCGCCGATAGGGCGTTGACGACCGGAACCGAGCTGAACTCCGCGAGCTCCTCCAATATCGAATGCTCGTGGACCCTCGCCGCGATGCAGTCCACATATCTGGAGAGGGCCCTGGCGGTATCGGATATGGGTTCACCCCTCCCAAGCTGCAGATCGCCCCAGCCCAGATATATGGGGTGGCAACCGAGCTGGGTGGCCGCGACCTCGAGGGATGCCCTCGTCCGGGTCGATGGCTTTTGGAAGAGGAGGGCCAAGCTCTTCCCAGCGAGCGCATCCCGCGGGGGGTCCCTCTTGAGCTCCCGCGAAACCTCCAGGATCCTCTCCACATCCTCCCTCGAATAATCGATGAGCGTGAGGAGATCCTTGCCGAATAGGGACATCCTCCAACACGACCTAGCCGATTATGTTCTTAACGACGAATCCCGAGTCGAATGGGATCAGATCGTCGTAACCTTGGCCGACCCCGAAGAAGAGGATGGGCCTCCCGACGACCTTGGCCAGGGATATGGCGTTCCCGCCCTTCGCGTCGGCGTCCACCTTCGTCAGGATTATGCCATCGACCCTGACGGCCTCCGAGAAGGCCCTGCCCTGTTCAGCGGCATCGTTCCCAGTCAAGGCATCGGCCACCAAGATGACCAGATCGGGGTTTGAAACCCTTATTATCTTCTTCATCTCCTCCAACAGGTTCTTATCGGTCTGCATCCTCCCGGCCGTGTCTATCAGGACCGCGTTTATGCCCTTGGCCCTAGCGTGGTTTATGGCATCGAAGGCCACGGCGGCGGCGTCCGCCCCATACTCGTGTTTGATCGTCGGGATCCCCAACCTCCTTCCGTGCTCCTCCAACTGCTCAATGGATCCCGTCCTATAAGTATCGCTGCACGCCAAGACCGCGGAGAAACCGTTCTTGGCCAGATACCTAGCGACCTTCGCCATGGTCGTCGTCTTCCCGGTCCCGTTGATGCCTATGAATACCAAGACCAAGGGCTCGCCCTTGGACCTCTTCTCCCCAGCCAGGCCCAGGAGGTCGGCGCCGCCGTCGGGCATCAGGGCCTCCAGCAAAAGCTCCCTCAGGATCGGCTTGATCGCCCTCTCCCTCTCGCCGAACCTAGGGACCTTGACCCCGCCGGCGAGCTTCTCCCTCAGCTCCCCGCAGAGCCCTTCGGCGACCGAGAGGGCGACATCGTTCTCGAGGAGTGAGATCTTGAACTCCTCCAAGATCTTATCCAAGGCCGGGCCCTTCAGCTCCGAGCTAGCGATGCTCTCGGCCAGGCCCTCGAGGCGAGATCTTAAGTTCTCAAACAACCTCCAAGTACCCGCCCCTCTCGCTCACGATCTCCCTTATCCTGTTCCGCCCTTCCTCCGCCCTCGTCAGGATCTGGGCCAATTGCTCCTGGACGGATGACCTGGCCTTCTCGAGCTCCTCAGCCCTCCTCGCCAGCTCGGATATGGATTCGTCGAACGATCGCTCCATCGAGGCGTTGCCCCCTATGCCCATCACGAGCCTCTCCCCATCCAAGAGCGATGCCCTCAGGAAGGACCCGGATCCGATGGGGATCAATAGCTCGGTGCCCGGGGGCTTCCCCTTCATCCCCTCGAGGGTGGCCCTGGTGAGCACGGTCTCGCTCAAAGAGGAGTGGATTATCTCCAACCTCAGCTGCAGGGTCCGGGCCGATCCCTCGAGCAGCCTCACCTCGGCCAGGAGCTGCCTCAACTCCTCCTCTCGCTTCGAATCCCCATCCGATTCCTTGCTCAAGGCTGAGGCTTCTCCTCGAGTTGAGTTATCCTTATCTCGAACCTCTTGGCCTTGTGGTGGCTCCCCACCTCGCAGTAAACCTTCTCCAAGGCCTCCTCAGGCTTGATGGCCCTCACCTCTTTCGCGAACCTCATCTCGGATCCGGGCCTCTTCACGACGCCGGATACCCTATACGTCTTTGCCTCCGTCATCTTCGGTGGCCCAGATTGTGGGGCAATTAATAAATAAGTTTTCCAAGAGTATCCACCGAGGAAGTAGGGCCTTGTCGATAATGGAGGAGATACGGGGTTTCGCCGAGGAGAGGCTGAAGGGCGATAGGGTTTCCGGCCCGGACCATTCGGAGAGGGTTTATCGGTGGTGCGAGGTCCTAGCGAGGGCCGAGGGAGGGGGGGATCTGGAGATCCTGCGTGCGGCATCCCTGCTCCACGATGTCGCCGTCCCGATCGTTGGGAGGGCGAGGCATTACGAGGAGGGCGCCAGGATCGCGAGGGAGTTTTTGGCCGGAAAGGGCATCCCGCGCGATCGGGTGGAGGCGATAGCCCACGCCATAGAGGCCCACAGCAGGTTCGGGGGCCCGGAGCCCAAGACCCTCGAGGCCAAGATCCTCTACGACGCGGACCTGCTGGACTTCATCGGGGCCATAGGCATAGTGAGGGCCATAGGGAGGGGCCTCTTGAGCGGGGAGTTCGACGGCGACGTGGGGAAGGCCCCCGAGTTCCTGAGGGGGGTCTTCGAGAGGTATGCGACGAAACTCCATACCAAAAAGGCGCAGGAGATCGCAAGAGGGAGGCTGGATTTCATGAGGGAGTTCGTGGAGAGGCTCCGAGAGGAGTTGGCCTTGGAGAGGTAGGGAGGCGCGGGTCCCTCGAAAACTTGCTCGGGATCTCCATCGGCGGGTTCGTTCGAAATGAAGAGGGTCGGGATCTTCGAAAGGGGCGAGATATCCTTAGGGGATGTGCTCCTCGAAGTCCGCAAGAACCCCGCCCTCGGGGGGGCGGGTGCCATAGGTTGTTTCATAGGGATCGTCAGGGGGGTGACGGATGGGGGTTCGAAGGTCAAGGGGCTTTGGTTCGAGGCCGAGAGGGCCATGGCCGAGAGGGCCCTTCAGGAGATATCCGATTGGGCCATGGGGAGGCCGGGCATCGTGGACGTGAGGATATACCATAACGTGGGGGAGCTGGGAACGGGCGAGGACATAATGTATGTGATCGTCTCCGCTTCCCATAGGCGGGAGCTGTTCGAAACCATGCAGATGGTAATAGACCGAGTGAAGAGGGAGGTGCCGATATGGAAGAAGGAGGTCACGGAATTTGAGAGCAGGTGGGTCCCATCCGAATAGGGGCGGGCTCATGGTGCCGCGCCCAGGAAGATTTTTGTATGGCCTCCAATAGGGGATGCCCCATGAAGTTCAAGGCCGTATTGTTCGCCTCGTTCAGGGAGATATGCGGCGAGAGGGAGCTCGTCTTGTACTCGGAGGGGCCATTGACGCTGGAGGAGGCGCTCCGGGAGGTCTTCGGGCGTTGCAGGGGTGGGCTCGAGGGGGAGATCATGGAGGGGGGCCGGGTCAGGGATCATGTGGTGATAATGGTGAATGGGAGGAATATCAAGCAACTGGGCGATCTCAAAACGATCATAAATGAGGGCGACGAGATCTCCATATTCCCACCCGTGGGGGGCGGTTGAGGAGGGCGATGCGCTCCCTCCGCCTCGATGGGCCGATCCGGCAACCCCCGTGGGGCTGCCCTCGATGATCCGGCGGCGGCGCCCAGCTGGGGACCTCCTGAAATCGCAGCTGTTGGCATCGCTCCTCTTGGCCTCGGCCCTCATCTCGCCCGCATCGGCATCGAGCCGCGCGGTGGCCTATAGGTCGGTCAATCCGGTGACGATCGACGGCAAATGGACGAGCCCTGACGAATGGCTGGATGCGCAAGAGATCCTCGTCGAGGGCATGGCGCTCAGGGTGAAGCACGACGGATCGAGCCTTTACCTGCTCATCGACGCCTTGGGCGACTATACGTCCGATGAGGATTACGCGATCGTGCATATAGACCCCGAGGGCGATGGCGGCCACCTGCCGAGGCCCGGAGACCGTTCCTTCCTAGCCAGGTGGGTTTGCGAAGCGGATCCTGAGGATGCGTTCTATTGGCGCGTCGAACTCATGGCCATGGAGGGGGACGGCGCCGGGTGGAGGCCCGCTGGGGAGGTCAAGGGCTTCTCCGCGGGGTCCTCCATGCTCGCCAGGAACGATCCCCATGGCTGGCAGACCCACCTCATATGGGAGTTCAGGATCCCGCTGTCCGTCGCCGCCAAGGGGACCTCGATCCGGATCTGGGCCGGATCCTTCGACGTATCCGGGGAGGGCAGGGTCTTCTCTTGGCCATACGCGAGGGCGTTCTGGCATCCGGGCCTTTGGGGGGAGGTGGAGGTTTCGGACGGGCCCATGCCGGCCTCCGCGTAGCGCTCCCCTCTCCATGGCCTCGGGGCCGCTCCAAAATCCCCATCCGGTCCTCACCTTAATATAATGGCCAAAGATTCGATTGGATCGGGGCGGCAAGGGGCGATCGAAGGGCGGACCGGGGCTCCGGCGGAGGGCTGGTCGGCCATGGAATATGGATGGGTCTGCAGGGCCAAGAGGATCCCAAGGGTTTCCATACTCAGGGTCCTGCTCCTGGCCTCGGTGGGCTTGTTCTTCTACGCGGCGATCCTCCTCCTCATAGGGATCGGGGAGGTCCTCAGGGAGGTTTCTAGCGCGAACGTTTGGATCCTCTCCCTCTCGATCCTTGCCTCCATAGCCGGATCCAACTTATACATACTGGGCTGGTGGGTCTTGCTGAAGAGGGCGAATCTGAGCTGCGACCTGAAGAGGACCTTCGGGATAATGTGGTCCGATATATTCCTGGATCAGGCCCTCCCCGCCGGGTCGTTCAGCGGAGAGGCGATGAGGATCTACCTGACGACGAAGAATACCATAAGGCAGATAGGCGTGAGCTTGGCGACTATCGTTGTCCATAGGCTTTTCAGCATACTCCCGTTCCTGGTGGCTTGTTGCATCGGCCTCTCTTACCTATTCAACAGCACGCGCCTCAGCCCCCCGATAGGGGCCGCGATAGTGGCTTTGGTGACCCCGCCGTTCATAATCTCCGGATCGCTCGCGCTCCTCTCGTTGAACGATGGGCTCGCCAAGAGGGGGCTCGAGGCGGTCACGGGGATCCTGCTGCTCTTCGGGGGGAGGTGGAGGGCCAGGGCCTCCTTGATGAGGGAGAGGGGATTGGACCTGATAGCCCAATATAGGGAGGGGATCCAAAAGATCTCCTCGGGGCCGAGGGCCTACCTCATGTCGCTCTTCCTATGCTCCGCCAGCTTCGTTCTGGAGATGGCGATCCCGGTCCTAGTGCTGCTCTCGCTCGGGAAGGACCTCCAACCATTGGCCGTCGTGGCCGTCTATGTAATAGGGATGACGATCCAATCGATGCCCCTCTTCATACCCGGGATGATGGGGATAACGGAGGCGGCCATGACGACCCTCTTCTCCACATTGGGCCTTTCGCCCGCCGAGGCCGCCTCGGCGGCGATATTGATCAGGGTCCCGATGCTCTGGAGCAGGCTGCTGATCGGCGGCCTCGTAACGGTCTACGTATTCAAGAACCTCGGCAAATGGAAGGGCCCTCCGGAATGCGACGAGGGATCCGGGATGGGGGATAAGGGGGCGAAAGGTGATCAGGGTATTCCCGCTCCAGAGTAGGGCCATACTGTCGACATCGACCTACGTGGAGTGGGATGGCCTGAGGTTCCTCTTGGACGTGGGGCCCGGATCGGTCAGCGAGATGCTCAGGCGCAAGCTGAGCCCCATGAAGTTGCGAACGGTCCTGATATCCCATTCCCACATAGACCATTTCTGGGATCTCGTCCCCCTGCTGTGGATAAGGCGCCTATGGGGCCAAAGGCAGGCGCTGACGGTGGTCTGCCCGAGGGCGGATCTGGAGCTGTTCAAATGGTGCGCCGAGGTATCCGGCGCGCCCGAGCTGGCGGAGGTGCGCCCCATCGGCCCAGGAGAGGAATGCGCCCTTTCGAACCTGAGGGTGAGGGCCTTCGAGGTGGACCACGAAAGGGGCAGGCTGGCGCTCGGCTACTCCATAGAGGACTCCGGGAAGGTGAGGCTGAAGGTGGGGGAATTGAGGAATAGGGGCGTACCCGAATCGGAGTGGGGGAAGCTGGCGAGGATGGAGAGGGTTTGGGTTGGGGGGGCGAATGTGGAGCCGAGGGACTTCGTTTACATAAAGAGGTCCAAGCTGGTCTACAGCGGGGACACCAGGAGGTGCGATGGCCTCCTGGAGGCGGCGCGCGGGGCGGACCTCCTGATAGCCGAGTCCACTTATCTGAACGAATCGCTGAGGGACCTGGCCGACCAAAGGGGCCACATGACCGTTG
>Ga0315298_1005874_pt1 | contig 17076 bp, 13 predicted proteins | sample WHS_1_MG_FD_203077 | JGI IMG/M metagenome (GOLD analysis project Ga0315298, IMG submission 203077) | Extremophilic microbial mat communities from Washburn Hot Springs, YNP, Wyoming, USA - WHS_1_MG | ecosystem: Environmental > Aquatic > Thermal springs > Hot (42-90C) | place: USA: Wyoming...
CTGGGGCAAGATGAGCCCGGTGCAGCGTGCCCAGCGCCTGCACAGGGTCGCTGAGCTCCTTAGGGCGAGAAGCGAGAAACTAGCTGTCCTGGAGACTCTGAACGCAGGCAAGCCAATATCTCAGACAAGAGCACTCGACTTGCCCGCCGCAGCCGACACGTTCGAGTACTACGCTGGAGCAGCGGACAAGATTGAGGGGCAGACAGTGCCTCTGCCAGGCGACTTCCTCAACTACACAGTCAAGGAACCACTCGGCGTGGTTGGCATAATTGTCCCGTGGAACTTCCCGCTGCTTATCACTTCCTGGAAGCTCGCTCCGGCTTTGGCTGCGGGCAACACCGTGGTACTCAAACCAGCCTCGCTGACACCACTGTCAGCACTAGAGCTGGGGGCCATCTGCCTGGAAGCTGGCATTCCGGAAGGGGTAGTTAACGTCGTGCCCGGGCCCGGCTCTTCAGTAGGGGATGCGCTGGTGCGGCATCCCGACGTGGCCAAGATCGCCTTCACTGGGGAGACGGTCACAGGGCGAGGCATCGCCAGAGGGGGAGCCGAAACGGTCAAGAGAGTCACTCTGGAACTAGGCGGGAAATCGCCCAACATCGTGTTCGACGACGCGGACATCGACCGCGCGGTACGAGGTTCACTGTTTGCCATTTACCTCAACGCAGGTGAGGTATGCGCCGCCGGTTCACGCTTATTCGTGCACGACCGCATTCACGATGCCTTTCTGGAGCAGTTCGTAAGCAAAGCCAAAGCTATACGAGTCGGGGACACAATGAATGAGAAGACCCAGATGGGACCAGTGATCTCCCGTCAGCACCTGCACAAGGTGAGAGACTACGTCCAGATAGGCATCGACCAGGGCGCGAAGCTTGTATTGGGGGGCACGCCTCCCTCAAACCCAGAATGCGCCCAGGGCAACTACCTGTTGCCCACGGTGTTCGACCAGGTCACAATGAACATGAAGATTGCGCGGGAAGAAATTTTCGGCCCGGTCGTCGCGGTGCTACCCTTCCACGACGAAGATGAGGTCATCAGACAGGCAAACAGTCTGATCTACGGACTCGCTGCCGGAATATGGACGCGTGATCTCGCCAGGGCCCATCGTGTTGCTAGCCGGATCAAGTCCGGCAACATTTGGATCAACACTTACAACCTCGTCCCGGTAGAGGCGCCCTTCGGGGGGTACAAGCAGAGCGGTATCGGACGCGACCTGGGACTCGAAGCCCTCAGCGGCTATCTGCAAACCAAGAACGTCTGCGTGGACCTCAGCGCCGAAGGACTCGACTGGTTCACAGATTCCTAATTATTCGTTGGAGGGTTACCGAGTGGACGATTTGCAGAGAGAAAGTATTGTGAGAGCCGTAATATCTGAGTTGCAGAGGCAGGGCTATTATGGTGCCTCTCAGCCCCAACCGAGCGGCAATGGCAACGGCCGTCCTCGAGTGCCACGAAAACTGTCACGAATAGCCATAATTGGCGGGGGTCACGGAGGACACGCTATCAGCGCTCATATGGCCCTCAAAGGATTTTCAGTCAATTTGTTCAGCTTCTACGAGCGAGAGATAAGAGCCGCCCGAGAGCACGGCGGCGTGGAGGTAATCGGGGGAGTCCAAGGCTTTGGCAAACTTAACGTGGTGACCACGTCCATGGAAGAGGCCGTCGGAGATGCAGAGATGATTATGGTGGTCTCCCCGGCCGTCTCTCACCGCTCGATAGCGTCGCTGATAACTCCTCTTCTGAAAGATGGTCAGATAATAGTGTTGAATCCTGGGCGCATGGGCGGAGCGATAGAGTTTGCGCACACGTTGCGTCGTTACGCGCTTCGCGCCAGGGTATACGTGGCGGAAACCAACACACTCATTTATGCGGCGGAGATCAGGGCTCCTGGCAAGGTGGAGATACTCAAAGAGAAAAACAAAATGCGAGTTGCTGCTTTCCCCGCCCGCGACAACGATGTTGTGATTCCGCTGCTGCAGCAGATGTACCCTCAGATCGAGGCCGCTCAGAACGTCCTGGAAACCAGCATGAACAACGTGGGAATGGTCTTTCACCCGGCGCCGCAGCTACTGAACACCCCCACCATCGAGCGCGTAGAGCGCGGCGAAAAGGGGCTGCGTTGGTACAAAGATATGGTGACCAAGCCCATTTGTGATATGGTAATGGAGAAGATAGACAAGGAGAAAGTTGCGGTCACTCAGTGCCTTGGACTCGACGCCTGGACGGCGCTTAGGTGGGTGAAGGAGAGCTACGGTGTGACTGGGAACAGCTTGTACGAAGTCCTTTCCAGCAACCCCCACGTGGCGGGGTTTAGCGCGCCCTCCGACTTCTGGGGCTGGAACAACATCCTGGATGAGGTGCCCAATAACCTGGTTCCGATGTCCTCGTTCGGGCGTGCTTTGGGAATCCCCACTCCGGCCATTGACTCGATAGTGAATCTGGCCTGCACGATGTGCAACATAGACTTCTGGCACGAAGGGCGAACGGTCGAGAGCCTGGGCCTGGGGGGAATGACCGCGCAGCAGATGATCCAGTACGTCGAGCAGGGAAGCGCGGAGTCTAGCTGCAGGAACTGCGAGATATGCATATGCGGTTCCACCTCTGGCGCCACCTCTCAAGCACGCGCCACTGAGGGCGTTGTGTAACACTTAAGGGCAGAGGCACTAGTTATAACTGCTTCAGCTGGAGTAATCGAATGGAATTAAGAGCATACGCATACATTGACCGGATGCAACCCAGCTTTGCGGCCTACATAGGAGCTGCAGTGGCCGGAGACCCGCCAGTGGCGGGCATGTCCGAACTGTACATTGAGGTGGCACCAGGCAACGAAGTGTTCCGGGTGGTGGACTTGGCGGTGAAGTCGTCTGACGCGCGTCCTGGATGGCAAATCGTCGAACGGGAATTCGGGATGCTCGAGATACACTCAGCCTCCCCCGACTCAGTGAAACACGCCGGTGAGGTCATTCTCGTTTCTTTGGGGCTAAACAAGGGGCAGCGAAAGAAGCCCGAAATAGCCTCATCTCAGGTAATCAGCAACGTGGATGCCTACCAGGCCCAGTTAATCAACCGAATGAAACGCGGCTCTCTGCTGATTCCTGGCCAGACGCTTTACATCATGGAGGTAACTCCAGCAGCCTACATAGTGGTCGCAGCGAACGAGGCCGAGAAGGCGGCAAGTGTTAGCATCGTCGAGATTACCCCAACCGGCCGATTCGGGCGCCTATATATCGCCGGCAGCGAATCGGAGGTGAGAGCGGCTCAACAGGCCTCCGTTGCAGCTATACAGATGATCGAGGGTTCCTAGATTCGCAGCAGAAGGCAGCCAACGATAAGCCCTGCGTCGCATCTGGGGAAGCGCTGGACCCCCACAGCCGGCAATTCCTGACTATCAGAGTCGGGCAAGAATTGGCGATTCGGCTGCCCTACAAGCGGCACTTCACTATGCACAATCTGCAGGATACGTTTTCGTGTTGGTAGCACAAAAGGCCCAACTTCATTCGCAATAGCCCAAAAAAAAGTTGCGGTCCGGGCAAAAGTCTGGTATAATTGGGGCCAACGTAGAGGCTGGTCGTAAGCCAACGCCCGGCCCTCAGGTTAGCCGCATATCGCAGGGGACACGGGACGAACGCTGGCCCTAGCCAATCGGCGTTGAGTTAGCCCGCTGTCATCTCTCAGGAGATATAGCGCAGTGGGCGTTTGTGTTTCCTAGTTAGAGTATCGTACGGGGCGAATGATGGGTAGACTGTGGATCGACGACACTACGTTGCGCGACGGTGAGCAGACGGCCGGAGTGGTCTTCGCCAACGCCGAGAAGATACAGATCGCCAAGATGCTCAGCGAAATCGGCGTACACCAGATCGAGGTTGGCATCCCAGCGATGGGGGGGGACGAGAAAGAGGCGATCAAAGCGATCGTTGATCTCGGTTTGTCAACGAGCGTTCTCGCCTGGAACAGGGCAGTTATTTCGGATATCGACGCATCACTCGACTGTGGGGTCGACACTATCGCAGTGTCCATTTCTGCCTCTGATATCCACATCCAAACGAAGCTGCAGCGCGACCGGCAGTGGGTCCTGGACAGCATAAAGGAATCAGTCGATTACGCCAAACGCCACAATCTCTATGTCTCGGTGAACGCGGAAGATGCCTCACGAGCGGACCCGGAGTTCCTCATTCATTTCGCTCAGACGGCCAAGGACTACGGGGCTGATCGCATTCGCTACTGCGACACGCTGGGAATCCTCGACCCTTTTGAAACCTACTGGCGCATCAAGGCTCTGAGAGACGCGGTCGATATCGACATCGAGATGCACACGCACAACGATCTGGGAATGGCCACCCCAAATGCCATTGCTGGAATAAAGGCCGGTGCTTCATTCGTTAACGTCACCGTCAACGGTCTGGGGGAGCGAGCAGGCAACGCTGCCCTTGAGGAAGTGGTAATCGCGCTCAAGTATATCGAGAAGATCGATACGGGGATTGACACTTCACGATTCAGGGAACTCTCCGAGTACGTCGCGCGCGCTTCGGGACGTCCGTTACCAACCTGGAAGCCTGTCGTCGGAAGCAACCTGTTCATATATGAGTCCGAGGCACGGGGGAGCGGGGCACTGGTCGACCCGAAAACCTATGAGGTTTATCCTCCTTCGGAGGTCGGACTTCATCGTCTCTTCATAATAGGCAAGCACAGTGGGCCCAAGACGGTTAAGCACAAGCTTCAGGAATATGGGCTGCCAGCAGACAGCAAACTGGCGCACGACTTGGGTTGCGAAGCGAGGTCTTTATCAATCAAACTGAAGCGAGCCCTTTTCGATTCGGAAGTCATCGAGCTGTACAATCAGATTCGGCGGTCTCGTCCCGACAATTCGAGCTCAGCCTTGCCAAAGAACAATCAACCGTCCCACCTTGAGACGGTCAAAGGTCGCACCAATGACAGATGATTTGTGCCATGAATCCATTCCCAAGTCTATTGACGGAGTGAACCGCCAGTTAAACCTCGTGGACCTGACCCTCCGAGACGGTGAGCAGACTGCAGGCGTGGTCTTCGCGCAGGGAGAAAAGGTCAGGATCGCCAAACTGCTGGACGAGGTAGGTGTCAGGTTCATCGAGGTTGGAATCCCTGCCCTTGGTAAGGAAGAACTGCGCTCCATAGAAGCCATTGCCAATGCTGGGCTGCGGGCTAAACTCATCGCCTTCTGTCGGCCACATGTACGGGAAATACAGTGGGCCGCTGAACGTGGCGTGGACGCCGTGACCATCTCAATCTCAACATCAGACGTGCACCTCAAGTCTAAGCTGAAAAAGACGCGCAAATGGGTGCTGGAATCCATAGTGAAATGCATCGACGAAGCGCGCCGGCTCGGGCTCGAAGCCACCGCCAGCGCTGAAGACGCTTCAAGGACCGATGTTGACTTCCTCGTCGAGTACTTCAGGACTGCCAGGGAAGCTGGTGCAACACGTGCCAGGTTCTGCGATACGCTGAGCGTGTTGAGCCCCTTTCAGACCTATTCCATAGTGAAGAAGCTCACCGAGTCCGTGGACATCGACTTGGAGATGCACACGCACAACGATTTTGGAATGGCCACAGCCAACGCTCTGGCAGGAGTGCGAGCAGGCGCCAACTACATAACCGTATCAATCAACGGCCTAGGAGAGAGAACTGGCAACGCCGCCCTGGAAGAAGTGGTGATGGCCCTGAAATGCTTGCACAACATTGATCTGGGAATACCCACAAACCGCTTCCGCGAATTGGCCGAGTACGTCGCTGAGGCTTCTGGAAGAGCAATTCCCGTATGGAAAGCTATTGTGGGAGACAACGTGTTTGCCCACGAGTCGGGAATTCACGCCGATGGAGTAATCAAGAACCCACGAAACTACGAAATCTTCTCGCCTGAGGAAGTAGGCCTGACCCGCCAGCTAGTCGTGGGCAAGCACTCTGGGTCACACACCATAATCCACAAGTTTCGAGAGTTTGGCATTGATCTCACCCAGAGTGAAGCCAACGACATTTTGGCCATGGCTCGGGCGACAGCCGTGGAACTCAAACGTGCTCTGTTCGACAAGGAATTGATGTACATCTACAACGACTACCGCAGAAGCAAGACCTGAGCAGCCAACAGCAATCAGCCTTCAGCCATCAGCGCGGTGGAGCAATCTGTAGCCGCAGCCTTCAGATTGCGCGAGGATGTTGGATTGCGCACCGTCGCCCTGTTGTCGTCGCCCTGTTGTTATTGTCTGCCCACGCTAGGGCCATAGGCTACGCGCACCACAAAAGATGCGAACGAGAGTGCGGCTGCATTGTCCCTCTTTGAGCCGTCAGCATAGTAGAGTGAGCGCTGGCCGGAACCTGCAGGACAGCTGATCGCTCAAGGCTCTGCGCTACGCGCTCAGGCCGTAACTTCCTGCTCCGCTCTCTCCAACTCGAACGCTTTGTGCAGCGCCCGCACCGCATCGATTACCCTATCTTTGGCAACGATGCACGTAATGCGTATCTCAGACGTGGTAATCATTTCGATGTTCACTCCAGTATCGGCGAGCGACCTGAACATGCGAGCCGCGTAACCGGGGGCGTGCTGAATTCCAGTGCCCACTATAGAGACCTTGGCTAAATCGGTTGAACTTGCCACGCCTTTTGCGCCGATATCCGCAGCCATCGACTGAATGAGCTGCACAGACTTCGCCAGGTCACCCTCCGCCACGGTGAATGACAAATCGGTGGTCCCGTCCAGGCTGGCGTTCTGCACTATCGTGTCCACGCTGATTTGTGCGCGGGCCAGCGGCTCGAACACTGCAGCCGCTACACCTGGCATATTGGGAACACCAATGACTGTTATCTTGGCAACATTTGTGTCGTGAACGATACCGCGCACCTTGTTGCTTGCTTCCATACGCTCTCCTCCACAAATGAGGGTTCCTGCATTATCATTGAAACTGGAGCGAACCAGAATGGGGATTTGATAAACCGCACCCAGGTCCACCGCCCTCGGATGCATCACCTTTGCGCCCTGCTGAGCCAACTCCAGCATTTCATCATAGCTTATTCTATCCAGTTTGCGCGCCTCCGGAACAACCCGTGGATCAGCGGTGTAGACACCGTCAACATCCGTGAATATCTCGCATACAGGAGCGTGGAGACTCGCCGCTACTGCGAGCGCCGTAGTGTCTGATCCTCCTCGCCCGAGCGTCGTTATGTCGAGATCCTCCGTCACCCCCTGAAATCCGGCCACAATGACGACGCGACCAGCCTCCAGTTCACGAATAATCCGCTTCGGATCAACCTCCACAATTCGCGCTCGACTGTAGATTCCATCGGTCTTGATCCCGGCCTGCTCTCCAGTCAGAGAAACGGCCTCTTGCCCCATATCGCGAAGAGCCATCGCCAGAAGCGTGCTGGAAATCATCTCTCCCGTCGACAGGAGCAGATCCATCTCCCTCTCGTCAGGGTTGGCGCAAACCGCGTGCGCCAGGTCTATGAGATCATCCGTAGTATCTCCCATAGCCGAGACCACAACGACGACCATGTTGCCCTCTTCCCTGGTTCGCAGTACTCGCCTGGCTACTGCCCTGATTCTCTCGGCCGAACCAACCGATGTGCCTCCATACTTCTGCACAACCAGCCCCATATCCACAGAACTCCTCACACTGGCCACGCGCCGAGAACACGAACGGACGTGCACTGGCGTCTGAGGTCGGCGAGTGCCGAACCCACTGCTTCGTCATCAGGGTGGCCTTCGATATCGACGAAAAACAGATACTCCCACATTCTGCGTGGGAATGGTCTCGATTCAATCTTGGTCAGGTTTATACCGTTTCTGGCGAGGATACCCAACGCACCGTGAAGCGATCCAGCCTTGTGCTCCACAGAAAACAACAGCGCTGTCTTATCGTTTCCGGTTCTCTTCGCCATTTCGTGGCCAACAACCCAGAAACGCGTGTAGTTGTGCGGATTGTCCTCTATCTTCCGCTCCAGGATACTTACTCCGTAGACCTCAGCGGCAAGCTCAGTGGCGATAGCCGCGACGGAGAGGTCGCCTGCCGCGATCTCTGCGGCGCGAGCCGTACTTGACGTCTCCATTACCTCGACGTTGGGCAGGTTTTCCGCCAGCCAAGACCTCGTCTGCGCCAGAGCCTGAGGATGAGAACATACTCTCGTAATCGTCCCCTTGGTTCCTCTGGAGAGGAGGTGATGAGAAATGGGCAGCAATATCTCTCCACAAATCTTCAACTCAGAATCCACGAGCGTATCGAGCGTGTGAGTCACCGCACCGTCGGTGGAATTCTCCACCGGAACCACGCCGCACTCCGATTCTCCCTTTTCAGTAGTCAAGAAAACTTCGCGGATAGTCCGCGCGGCAATGAATACGGACCCGGATCCGAACTGGCGCATTGCCGCCTCGTGAGTGAACGTTGCTGGAGGGCCCAGGTAGGCTACCCGAGTTGGACGCTGAAGCTCGCAGGTAGCTCCGACTATCTCGCGGAATATCGCTCGAAGTTGCGCCTCATTGAACGGGCCCTCGCTAGCGTCGAGGACATTCCGGTAGACCTGCGCCTCGCGTGCCGGATCACGAACGTCTCGACCATTCTGCGCTTTCAGCCGTGCTATCTCCAGGGCCACTCGACCCCTTTCGCCGAGCAGCCTAACCAACTCGCGATCGATTTCGTCTATCCTCTTGCGATGACTCTCAAGCAGTTCACTCATTCAGCGTACCAGTTAACCAAAGGATACTCCAGGCTGTCGGTCAACGCCCACCAACTGGCCTCGATAATATTGCCCGAACTTCCCACCGTGTTCCAGGTATGCTCTCCGTCCGTGGATTCAATGGACACTCGCACAACTGAACCAGTGCCTTGAGTATCTTCAAGAACCCTGACTTTATAGTCGACGAGGCGAACCTTGGCCAGAGCAGGGAAGAACCTCACCAAGACTTTTCTAATGGCCGCGTCGAGAGCGTTGACTGGGCCGTTGCCTTCCGCTGCCGTGTGCATTATCTGCCCACCAACGTCCAGCTTCACCACAGCCTCTGACAGCAGGTCATCACCCTTTCGCTTCTCCACCAAGACCAAAAACTCGAGCATCTTGAAAGGAGCAACGTAGTCAGGCTGGGATCGACGGACGAGCAGCTCGAATGAAGCCTCGGCATCCTCAAACTGAAATCCTTGACTCTCGAGTTGCTTGATGCGCTCCACCGTCTGGCGGACTTCGGCGGTTTGACTGGAGAGGTCTACGCCAAATCTTTGCGCTTTGAGCAGAACGTTGCTCTTCCCGCCCAGTTCCGATATCAGGACACGCTGAGTGTTTCCCACCAACTCCGGGCGGATATGCTCGTATGCGGAATTAGTCTTCGATACTCCGTTGACGTGCATGCCAGCTTTGTGGGCAAAAGCGCTAGCGCCGACGTAGGGTAAGTGGGAATCGTGAAGCAGGTTAGCCACCTCGCTCACGTATCGCGCGGTCTGCGTCAATAGCTTCAACTGTTCATCGCCGATACAGTCCACACCTAGTTTGAGTTTCAAGTTAGGAATTATCGAACAGAGATTTGCGTTCCCACATCGCTCGCCATAGCCATTGATAGTTCCCTGGACAATGGTGACTCCCCTCTCTACCGCCGCAATCGAGTTGGCAACAGCTAGCTCAGAATCGTTGTGGGCGTGAATCCCCAAAGGAGCATCTACGGCATCCACTACCGCTGATACGATGTCGCCTAGCTTGGAAGTCAAAGTACCACCATTAGTATCACACAGAACCAGGAAATCGGCGCCAGCTTCGCGAGCTACTTGAAGCGTTCGCATCGCATACTCGCGATCAGCGATGAAGCCGTCGAAGAAGTGCTCGGCATCGAAATGCACCTCACGACCACTGGCCTTGAGAAACGCAATCGAACTGGCTACCATGTCCAGGTTCTCTTCCAGCGAGGTTTCGAGAACGTTCTGCACCTGAAAACTTGAGCTCTTGCCAACGATGGTGAGAACGGGCGCCTGCGAGTTGATCAGAACACGGAGGTTCAGATCCTCCTCGGCACACGTATGAGGGCGGCGGGTAGATCCAAAAGCAGCCAGTTTGGCATTCGCCAGCCTGATATCGCGAACTCTGGCAAAGAATTCGGTGTCCTTTGGATTTGAGCCAGGCCATCCCCCCTCGATATAGTGTACGCCAAGGTCATCCAGCCTGCGCGCTATCTTGAGCTTGTCGTCCACCGAGAAGGATATGCCCTCGCCCTGGCTGCCATCTCTCAATGTTGTATCGTAGATCAGCACCCGCCGCATCTAAGCTGCCCTACACTCTTTCTGCTACGAGGCTTCCCATCTGGGAAGTGCCAATTTCGGTCTTGCCCGGCTCGGCGATGTCGTAGGTACGGTATCCGTCTGCCAACACCGATTCGACCGCCGATTCGACGGCCGCGGCCTCCTGGATTAATCCAAGAGAATAACGCAGCAACAGGGCGCCACTCAGGATCGTCGCAATTGGATTGGTGACATTCAGACCTGCGTACTTTGGCGCCGAGCCGTGGCTCGGTTCATACATCCCCATCCGTAGCGACGATCCTCCTCGATTGACCACAGCCTTGGGATGGCCCCGCTCGTAGCCCAAGCTAGCTGAAGGCAGCATACCCATCGATCCGGCCAGCATTGAGGACTCATCGCTGAGGATATCACCAAACAAGTTCTCCATGACGATCACGTCGAACCACTTGGGGTGACGGATAAGGTGCATGGCGCAGGCATCGACAAGCATGTGCTCGAATTCAACGTCTGGGAACTCGCGACTCACTTCAGTGGCAACCTCTCGCCAAAGTCGGGAGGTTGCCAGCACGTTCTGCTTGTCCACTGAGGTCACTTTGTGACGCCGCTGGCGCGCCAGCTCGAAGGCAACGCGCACTACCCGCCGGACCTCTTCTTCTGAGTACTTGAGCGTATCCACGGCGCGTCGGGTGCCGTTGTCCTCGTATCTCTTGCTTGGCTTGCCGAAATACAGCCCGCCCGTCAGCTCGCGCACGACGATCATGTCAACCCCATCGATCACATCTTCTTTAAGCGTGGAGGCGCTCTTAAGCACAGGAAAGAGCTTCACCGGGCGAAGGTTGGCAAACAGGCCGAACCCCTTCCGAAGGCCAAACAAAGCCTGCTCCGGGCGCACAGTCGATCGCGGATCGTCCCACTTGGGACCACCCACAGCACCGAGCAGGATCGCATCACTCCTCCTGCAAATGTCCATCGTTTCGTCGGGAAGCGCTGTTCCCCGCTCGTCGATCGCCACACCACCGACAAGGCCGTATTCGTAATCGAACCGGTGCCCGTATCGCTCGGCAACCGCGCTCAAGACCTTCACTGCCTCCGCAGTCACTTCGGGACCAATCCCATCCCCGGGCAACACGGCTATCTTAGCGCGCATCTTTCCTCCTTAAAGAAAACTCAGCCATTATAGTGTCAAGCGTTCTTGCCTATCTCCCGTAGGGGCAGCTAGCTGGTCGCCCCCGTAGATATCAACCCAAGACGCGTTTGTCAGGATCACTTCCGCTTGCTCGCCCCCAGCACTTGGGGACCACCAGCCCCTCCAACACGCTGATCTCTGGTAAAGTGCGCTGCGTCAATCCGATACACATCGGCCGACCCTACGACTTCAACCCGGCCTTCACCTGCTCGATCAAGCCACCGGCCGCCATTATTCTCAGCATAAACTCTGGATACGGTTTCGCACGGAAGAGCTTGCCTCTAGTCACATTGTGTATCTCTCCAGTGGCAAGTTCAACCTCTAGCGTATCTCCAGCCTCGGTGTTGTCAACTGCCTCGTCGCATTCGAGTATCGGCAACCCGATGTTGATAGCATTTCGATAGAATATGCGCGCAAAGGACTTGGCCACGATGCAGGAGACCCCAGAAGTCTTGATAGCCAGAGGGGCGTGTTCTCGCGAAGACCCGCAGCCGAAGTTCGTTGTCGCCACAATTATGTCACCGCGCTGAACGCCTCGAGCGAAACTGGGGTCGATATCCTCCATGCAGTGCTTCGCCAGCTCCTCTGCGTCAGATACATTTAGATAACGCGCCGGAATTATAACATCCGTGTCGACGTTGGCGCCGTATTTCCAAACCCTGCCCTTGATTTGCATAATGCCCTCCTATACTACCTCAGATGGGCTGGCAATGTGGCCAAGGATAGCCGAAGCAGCGGCCACGGCTGGGCTGGCGAGATACACTTCGCTCTCGGTGCTGCCCATCCTACCAACGAAGTTGCGGTTGGTGGTGCTTACAGCCCGCTCGCCGGCCGCAAGCACGCCCATGTGACCTCCCAAGCACGGTCCACAGGTAGGAGTACTCACAGCGGCACCGGCCGTGACGAATATCTCCAGAAGCCCCTCTCGCAAGGCCTGCAGATAGATATCTTGAGTACCAGGTATTACTATGCACCGCACTTCCGAGTTGACCTTTCTGCCTTCGAGGATACTCGCAGCAACACGCAGGTCTCGCATTCGGCCATTGGTGCAAGACCCAATGACGACTTGGTCAATACGAACCATTCCCACCTGACTGATAGGTTTTGTATTCGAGGGGAGGTGCGGAAACGCCACCTGCGGCTCTATGCGGGAAGCATCGTACTCAATCACCTGAGCACATTCGGCAGGGTCGCCCAATGGGTACACAGTGTACTCTCTCTGAGAGCGCTGCCGGACGTACTCGATCGTGTTGTCATCCACGCCGAACAGCCCAGCTTTAGCTCCCGCCTCAATGGCCATATTGGCCATCGTGAAGCGGTCGTCCATACTCAGCCTGTCGATGGCCTCGCCGGTGAATTCCATCGCAGCGTAGAGGGCTCCGTCCACCCCGATCTGTCCAATTGTGTACAGAATGAGATCCTTGCCGCTTACCCAGGGTTGAAGTTCGCCGGAATAAACGAAGCGCAGCGTCGGAGGGACCTTCATCCATATCTCACCAGTAGCCATAGCCACGGCGATATCGGTACTGCCCATGCCTGTGGAAAATGCGCCTAGCGCTCCGTATGTACAGGTATGGGAATCGGCTCCCACCACAACATTGCCGGGCACGACCAATCCCTGCTCTGGCAGAAGCACGTGCTCGATGCCCATCCGCCCGACTTCATAATAGTGAGTGATTCCATACTTGCGCGCAAATTCGCGTATTTCCAGCGACTGTTGGGCGGACTTTATGTCTTTGTTGGGAGTGAAATGATCCGGCACAAGGACTATCTTGCTCGGATCGAATACCTTCGACACACCGATCTTGGCGAACTCGCGCAAAGCTAGCGGCGCCGTTATGTCGTTGGCCAGAACGACGTCAACTCTAACGTTAATGAGATCACCTGGGGAAATGCGATCCACCCCAGCGTGCGCGGCCAGTATTCGTTCAGCTAGAGTCATCATCTGCCTCCCTTCGCCACCACTACTCAAGATTGTCCCAGAACGGCGCCGCCCCCTAACTCAACCCTCCCCATCTGAAAGAAGGTTGGACTGCCCGTTAGCGCCGCGTGACTTCCGACCTGGCGGCTTCCACCTGCTGCTGTCGGCGCGCCAGTAGCTTGTTCAATGCATACATGTAAGCTTTTGCTGAGGCCACAACGATGTCTGTCGAGGCACCCCGGCCAGTGAACGCCCCACCATCGCCCTCCACCTTGATTGTAACCTCACCTATAGCGTCTATGCCCGCCGTGACTGACTTCACCGAGAACTCAGTCAACCGGTTTGGAACCGGGATAACGCGGTTGATGGCTCTATACACGGCATCGACAGGACCGGTCCCAAGAGCTGCATCAGACAAGACCTGGCCATCAGGCGCCACAATGCGCACACTCGCCGTCGGCATGCTGTGATCCCCACACGAGACCTGGACCTGCTCGAGACGGTAAATCTCCGTAGGAACACGCACTTCGTCCGCCACTATAGCCTCGATGTCACGGTCGGTGACCTCTTTCTTCTTGTCCGCAAGTTCTTTGAAACGCATGAACGCCAGACTCAAGTCTTCGGGAGAAAGATCGTAACCAAGCTCAGCCAGCCTCTCTTTGAACGCGTGACGGCCACTGTGCTTGCCCAGCACAAGAGTGCTCTGGCCGAGACCAACCGTCTTGGCGTCCAGTATCTCGTACGTAGTACGCTCCTTCAGAATGCCGTCTTGATGTATGCCGGATTCGTGGGCAAAGGCGTTTGCCCCCACAATGGCCTTATTTGCTTGCACGAACAGGCCGGTGTAGCTGCTCACCATCCGGCTAGTCTTGTATATCTGAGTCGTGTCGACGCCTGTGTGGAATGGGTAGCGATCCCGACGGGTGTGGATTGCCATCACCACCTCTTCGAGAGAGCAGTTGCCTGCCCTCTCTCCGATTCCGTTGATAGCGCATTCAACCTGGCGGGCTCCGGCAAGCACTGCTGCCAGGCTATTGGCCACCGCCAACCCCAGGTCGTTGTGACAGTGCACCGAGACAACAGCGCGCTGAATGTTAGGTACGTGCTCGAACGCGCCCCTGACCAGAGACGAGAATTCCTCAGGTGTGGTGTACCCGACGGTATCCGGGATGTTCACGGTGGTGGCGCCAGCGTCTATCGCTACCTCCAGCACCTTATAAAGGAACTCTGGATCGGAGCGAGTGGCATCCATTGCCGAGAACTCTACATCGGAACAGTAGCCGGAAGCTCGCTTCACCATTTCCCGGGTTATCTCTACGACCTCCGCGCGGCTCTTGCAGATCTGGTGCTCGAGATGGATATCCGAAGTCGAGATGAAGACGTGAATCCTGGGATTCTCGGCAACCTTGATCGCCTCCCACGCGGCATCGATGTCCTCGTTGCACGCGCGAGCGAGCCCGCAGATAACTGATCCCTTCACATCTTCGGCAATCCGGCGCACCGCTTCAAAGTCGCCGGGCGACGAGATGGGGAATCCGGCCTCGATGATATCGACACCAAGTCTAGCCAGTTGGCGAGCGATGTCGAGCTTCTCCTGAGCGTTTAGTGTACATCCTGGCGACTGCTCACCATCGCGTAGAGTCGTGTCGAAGATCAACACCCTGTTCATGCTCCATCTCCTGCTGGAGTGCTACTTCTTCTTCAACCAGGGCATCATCTCGCGCAACTGCGCACCCACCTTTTCAATCTGGTGGTTCTGCCCCTGGCGCTTCATGGCGTTGTAGCTGGGGCGCCCAGCCTGGTTCTCCAGAATCCAGGTTCGAGCGAACGTCCCATCCTGAATCTCCTTGAGAAGCTTGCGCATCTCAGCCCTGACGTTCTCGTTGATAAGGCGAGGTCCGGCGATGTAATCTCCAAACTCGGCGGTATCGCTCACTGAGTAGCGCATATAGCTGAGACCGCCCTGGTAGATCAGATCGACTATCAGCTTCAGCTCGTTCAGACATTCGAAGTAGGCTAGCTCAGGTTGGTAGCCTGCCTCCACTAGGGTCTCAAAAGAGGCCAGAATTAGAGCCGTCACTCCACCACAAAGGACAGATTGCTCACCGAAAAGGTCCGTCTCCGTTTCCTCGGCGAACGTGGTCTCGAGGACTCCCGCCCTAGTGCAGCCAACACCACGAGCATACGCCAGGGCGACTTCTCGGGCCTTGCCCGACACGTTCTGATAGACCGCGAACAGGCCAGGCACTCCTGCCCCTTGGACAAACATATTCCGCATGATATGGCCTGGACTCTTGGGCGCCACCATGCTCACGTCCACATCGGGCGGCGGCACGACTTGGTTGTAATGGACGTTGAAGCCGTGGGCGAACATGAGAGTCTTGCCCGGAGCGAGGTTCTTTTCCACAACTTGCTCGTACAGAGGTTTGTGCACCTGCTCTGGCACCAGCATCATTATGATGTCCCCGACCTTCGCCGCCTGCTCCGAAGTCATAACCTTGAGTCCAGCCTGCTCAGCCTGTGCCCAAGATTTGCTTCCTTCGTACAGCCCAACAACCACGTTGCATCCACTTTCCTTGAGGTTGAGCGCGTGCGCGTGCCCCTGGCTTCCATAGCCCATAATCGCGATCGTCTTGTTTTTCAGAAGCCCCAAGTCCGCATCTGAATCGTAGTACACCTTCGCCATGTTGTTCCTTTCAATCCTCCCCATTATTCAACTTGGTAACGCCTGATGCGCCTCTAACCATCGCCACGCGACCTGTGCGCACCATTTCCTTAATACCAAAACGCCTCAAGAGTTGCACGATGGACTCGATCTTTTCTTCTCCGCCAGTGATCTCGACCATCAGTGAGTCCTGCGCTACATCCACGATCTTCGCTCTATAGATGTCGGCGATCTGCATTATTTCCCCGCGGGTCGACGCTGTGGCGCTCACCTTGATCAACGCCAACTCACGCGCCACCACACTATCATCGCTCACGTCGCTGACCTTCAACACGTCGACCAGCTTATAGAGTTGCTTGACCACCTGCTCGACAACAGTGTTGGCTCCATCCACGACGATGGTCATGCGCGAAACACGGGGCTGATCGGTCCGGCCAACTGTGAGGCTGTCGATATTGAATCCCCGCCGCCTGAACAGATTGGCAGTCCGATTGAGCACGCCGGGGTGGTTCTCCACCAGCGCAACTACGGTATGCTTCATTGCCATCTCACCCCCTCTTCTGCTCGAGCATGTTGCATATCGAGTCTCCGGCTGGGACCATTGGGTAGACATTGGCTTCGGGCTCGGTCCAGAAATCGATCAGCACCGGCCCGTCGATTTCCGCGGCTCGTCGTATAGCCGGCACAACCTCGGATATGTGAGTCACCTTCATGCCAACGAGTCCGTAAGCTTCGGCCACCCTGGCGAAATCAGGACTCGTCAGCCGCGAGCCGTGATAGACTTTGTCGAAGAAGAACTCCTGCCATTGCCGAATCATCCCCAGATAGCCGTTGTTTAGGACAGCTATCTTCACCGGAATCTTGTCCTGGACTATCGTCGCCAGTTCCTGGATAGTCATTTGGATACCGCCGTCGCCAGCGACGGCCCACACGGTCTTCTCCGGGCGACCAACCTTCGCCCCCATCGCCGCTGGCAGCGCAAAGCCCATTGTGCCCAGGCCGCCAGAAGACACGAAAGAGCCAGGTTCGTCATAAACGTAATGCTGTGCCGTCCACATCTGGT